>ERZ1066123.24-NODE-24-length-163871-cov-11.004407_pt1 | contig 163871 bp, 116 predicted proteins | sample MGYA00382770_ERZ1066123 | MGnify/ENA primary metagenome ERZ1066123 (study PRJEB33369, sample SAMEA5778353) | biofilm metagenome | biome: Industrial cooling water; feature: Water cooling tower basin; material: Biofilm | place: United Arab Emirates | collected...
GTCGATTTTTTGGACCCCTGTAAACAATTTTCTATTTTTACCCTGAAATGTTTACGCAAGGAAAAACTTTGATTTTTAGTTGAAGAAATTTTTCTTTTATTACATAAACTGCCGAGGATCGCGCACGCCACGGATCAGTTTTTCTTTCCTGACAAAAAAAAAGAAATTTCTATTTCATCTGACGCTTGATAGTCTCGCAAAACTCGACGATATAACGGCGCGAGTTGGGAGGGAATTGCTGAGGCGGAACGTTACGCGCCGATCGAGGACCACCGCTCGTCATGTGTTTCTCGTCAATTACGATTTGACCGGATTTGAAGCCAATACCACTGATGACAGGCGCGTTACGAATCGAAGGATCAGTCGGAATCTGAATCTCGTCGAGTCTGGAGCGGTAGTCGATCAGAAAGTCCAGCACCATTGGCTGTGGCACACTCGCGAGAGTAGCAGTCTGGTCGTAAGAGTTGTTGCCTTTAACGACAGCGACAACGTACTGGTTCTTCTCCTTGTCAAACCGAATTCCATTGATCTTCGTGATGCGGTCGGGTAACGTAAGTTGGGCGGCGGGACGCTGAGGCGTGCCAGTGGGCGCGCGTTCGGGTGATTTTGAGGCGAGTAAAATTCGATCCATGCCAACAGCTGCTGGGGTTTGCTTCGCAGGAGAGGGCTCGTTTTCTTCATCATCGGGGAACTCATCTTCCGAGGATGGCTCGAGATCAATATCCACATGATTCTGGTCCTTTTTCTTGTCGTTCTTTGCGGGGTCGCTCGTGATCGCGGGCGCCGGAGCGGGCTTAGAGACTGGCGTGGAAGGAGCCGACGTCTTTGATTTCACAGGAACAGAGGCAGTAGGAGCCGGAGTAGGAGTAGCAGTAGCAACAACTGGCTGCGAATCGACTTGCACGGAAGGAGCCGGCGCCTCAACTGGCTGCTTTGTCTCCGGAGCGGGCGTAACAGCAGGAGCAGTGGCAGCAGGAGGAGGAGGAGGCGTAGGCAGCACAGGCGCAGAATCGGGCATCGCTTGGTCATTTGCGCCAGCGAGCGAGACTACAGCGGCTGCGGGCGCCGGGGCGACAGCAGATGACGGCTCTTCTTCGTCGGCCTCGTCTGCCTTGCTCACTGCATCGGGCGAGTTGGACTTGGACTCTGCAGACGCAATTTCGTCGTCGAGAGCCTTCTTCAGTTGGCTGTCTTCGTCGTTCTTGGATGCGCTCTTCTCGGCTTCCTTCTCGGCCTTTTTCTTCTCGCGGTAACGCTTGCCGTTTTCTCGTTGCTTCTGCTTCTTCTCTTCCGGTGTGCGAGTCGATTTTCTTCCGCCTTTGCGCTTCTTGGGCACGGGATCTTCAGATCCATCGGCAACGGAAGCATCAGCAGCAATAGGATCGACGGCGACAGTGGGAGCAGCGTCGCGCTTCTTCTTCTTTTGATTCGAAGGAGCAGGAGTAACGACGTCGGATACAGCAGGAGCGGCGGCGGCAGACTGGTGGAGGATCAATTCGAGATCCTTGGATACGAGATCGTAAGCGGCGCACACAAGGGCAAACTTTGCGTCATTGAGGCGCAGCATGGAAGGCGAGTTGAGCCGCTTCGCGAGATACAGACTACCCAAATAGCAATCGCACTCCATAATCTCGATCGCTTGGTCCATAGGGAACGAGTACTTGACAACGCAGTAGATCCCAAGCATGCAGGCGCTCCACTCGCCGAGCGTAAGCGAGGTGAAACAGGCAGCAAACTTCTCATAGATGCGGTTCGAAAAAGCAATGTGATCGGCATCGTCCGAAGCCGCCCACTTGTTAAAGGCAGTAGTGATATCGTTGCGTTGAGCACGATAGATAGCGTGGGAAGAGGAGGTAAGAGCTTGCATTCTTCTTCTGTCTTGAGTGGCTTTTTTTTTTGAGCGTGGCCGAGGTGGAAAGAGTGAATGATGAATCGCTCTAGGAGCTGCGCCTTTTATGCTTGCGATTCATTCTACTAGCCTTACGCATCGTTTCTACTAGCGTGATTGAATCTCCCACTAATGATAAACTCAATTCTACTGACCGGTGATTCAATCACTCGAGTGTCTAGTAGAATGCCTCGCATCCCATAATAGCATACTAGACACACAGACACAATAAAAGGCACCTCTGCTAGAGCACATTTTCATTTGCGCGCTGCGCACATGAGCGACTACGATTTTGCCGGTCCTGGCCCCTGGCCTCCGAGTGCCTTTATGGCTGGCACTCCTTCGCAGCAATTGGATTTCACGATCACTACTCCTTCGAGCTGGTTCCAGAACAACGACCCATTGGATGACAACAACAACAACAGCAACTCATCACAGCCTATATTATCATTCACGCCACAGTGCATGCCAGTGCACGCGATTGTGCCACAGCAAATGCATTTTACACCCGCTTCTGCGGCAGTGGTGCCGCATGCTCCTCCTCTTCTGCCGCAGGTGCGATCAATTGCACCCCAGCAGTTGCTTCTTCCTCCTCGAGAGATTAAGCCTGACGAATTGAAACGTTACCTCGATAAGAATGCTGCCAATGGTCTTTTCACCATCTGTGTTGATAAATGGATTGGTCACGAGAACAACGACGCAGTTGTGTCTCTTCTCGGCGAAGGCACACGTATCATTTCATCTCCACTAGGCGTTTTCTCGCGATCGCCTCTGGCACGATATCGAGTGGCATTCGAGGAAAACGATAGCAGAGTTCGGCTGATCTTTGACTGTCGTGCTACGCTTCAGTTAATGAGCTACGATATGCTGATGCATTTTTTGGATCAGCTTTCTATCGGCGAATTTGCGCAGTTTATTCGAGCAAATGTTCCGCAACAAGCGGAAGCTCATCGAAAACTGGAACAAGCAGTTCTGCTCATTAAGACGAGTCAGAATGGCGAAGCCATCACACTGATTGATTGGTTATCGTTTGGAAACGATCTCGGATGTGCGTGCTATCTTGCGCGCTACTTGGACCGCCCCATTTCTTGGTTGCGTTCACCCGTGAAGGAACGGAATCGTCTGTATCCACTGATTGCGCGCCAGCTACAAAGTGGTTATGGTGCTATCGAGCTGTATCTCTCCGATGTGATCTCTCTGGCAGAGCTTAAGCGCTGGGCAGCCGATCCCAATAGAAATTATCTGAGCAACGACGGAAGTCTCGAACCGATTCAATTCCAGAATCTTGATTTGCCTGAAGACTTGGAGCCAGAGCTCATCTGTCGTGAATTACCGCAGTGCCTGGATTCTTCTTTATCACCTCCCCTTGCGGATCAGGAATGGGAAGCTGCAAAGGAACTCTACTGCGAGACTGCTCGCCGTTATCAAGCAGGAGCCAATGTATTTGACTGCACAAAATATACATCACAGAGGTATTTCCGAACGATCTGCCTACCTGCGGGAATATTCGAGTCGCTGAAACCGGGAACTGAGTTCTATGGATTCTGTCACGAAGACTGGGATGCGCGCCGCATTCAAGCAATACTATCAGCGCTCGCAAAAGACCCTGTTGGTTCACATACCGCACTGAACATGCCCAGCAACCTCGACTCTAGAGAACAAATGGGGCTCATGCTCCAGCAGTTTACTTGCACGCGGTTATTGATTGTGGAGAATCCACTCGGAGTATGCGATTCGGCGGTGAATGAGATTAGCTCGTTGGCTCGCTGGTCAATTGGGCCTTCCAATCTGGCACAGCAATTGGCGCTCATCGAGTCGGGTCAACTGGCAACCGCAAATCGGCATCCACAAGACGGTCTCGATTCACTGCCGCTTCTGGTGCTGCGAAATGTGCACCTCTGGACGATCAACGAGCTGATGCGTGTGCTGTACGAATTCTATGCCAAGCCGAAGCAGGCACCAGTCGAGCCACTTGATACGCTCGACACTGCCATTCGCGACCTGAACAGCGTGCCACGTCTGCTGATCGAAATGGAGACGATCAACCAACAGCCTATCACTCTTTTACTAGATGGATTGTTTAAGCGACAGCTAGCGGTCAGGAATCCCAGCATGATGGTTTCGGTATCACTAGTACCGACGCCTGAGCCTGTGACACTGCGCGACAAGATTCTTTTCTTGATCAGCAAGCGAGACACGGGATTCAGTTGGCGAGAGATGATGGAGTACTTTTACCAAGAAATCGACCAGCCGAGCGGCTCCGTCTATGTTACCGACCGTCCCACCGAGGATCAAGTGTTTATGGTGAAGCGAGCCATCGATCTGCGCTCTTGGCGCGATCAATCCAACACTTCCAGCGAACCAAAGCCACTCTGTTTATCGTACGAGTTACTCACAAGCGCAAAACTGAAACCGTGCGATCTGTACTTGTACTGGAGCATCTCACCACAGGGGTCACTGTGCATTGAATCGCCCACCGTCGACGAGGGATTGCGTCTACTGTTTCTCACTATGGAGAGTGTACTAGCAAAAATGCGCTCAAAGAAATCCTAAGCTTGATCTTGTTTTTTTGCTATGTAATAAAAAGAGGCTCAATCGAAATTTTGCTCCTAAAACACTCACTCTAATGGTGAATACGGCGCTTATTGTTACGGAAGGAGGTTTTCTGTTGGTGTCTGTTGCTGCTTTGTGTTTATCATGGACAATCGGACTGTTTGTCTCGTCGCTGATTTTGGGTGATACGCTCACGCAGCTTCATCATCGAACATTGGACAATTTTTGTAATCTGCCATTGTATGTCTGGAATCAATTTTCGCCGCTATTGGCGTTTCCCGTTGTTGCGTTCATAGAATGGGTTGGCAAGATACTTCGTGCACATGAACAGGCATTAAAGGACGCTAGTCGAGCTCAGGGCCCTTTCTATCCGTTACTTTTGGTGTTACCATGCGCTACTATCACCTTTCTGTTCCTGATGAAAGCCATTCTCAAGGCACGTGGAAAGGGGCTGGCGGCGGCCGCACACCAAGATATCCCAAAGAAGCAAAAATGAAAAATGTCTTTTTTGAAATATTATTCAAGTAAAATTACAACTGTGATCCTGGACTTTTGACCAGAAAAGGACAAGAAAAGATGACTCATTACCGTTGCTTTCGTTGGGAGTGATCTCCGTGTAAAAAGCAAATAGATTTTTTTGCATCTGATGTTAGAGCCAATTATCGCGCCGCCCTCTTGATTCGGCTAGAGCACGTCCCAATGGACTATCTACTAGGTGTTCACGACAGAATCAATGCCATTAGTGCATATCAGCAAGTAGAAAGCTACCACAATCGCAGCCCTTCGCCATGCAATATCCTTGTTGCTACCAAGATTAACACCACCACCACCACTAGTAAAAGTAGTGACGCATGGTTCTTTCTTCGTTCGATTCCAGAAGTCGCGGCTCTCTATCAAAACAGCAGAGAAAATCACCTGCCGTTGGCGTTTCGTGACCTACTAGATGACCTACCCCTGTCTCAGATATACGAAATGGAAACGCGAAAAACACTTGTCGAACGCGAGGAGTGGTTTGTTTGGTTCACTCGACACATGGAACGCTGCGCACAAGAAAAAGGCATCTGCACAGAACAACTGGCAAACGAAATACATCGATGGGGCGTTTATTGTTTACAACGTATTCATGAAATATTTACAAACATCGAGGCGGATTTTAAAGTGGAACGAAGAATCTGGGAAACTGCATTGCAGTTCCAGACGCCCGCAAGATCATTATCTGCCTCTTTGATTCCGGAATGGAACGTCACGAGAAGAAGCTGCTCTGCTTCTCCACTTCGTATCAGAAGCGTAACAACAACAACAAATACCATTCCAGAGTTGATCGGTCCGTTACTCAACTGGCAGCCATTGTTTGATGCCGAGAGCAGTGGTTCACCCAGTGACGAAGAAGGACCAGCAATGTGTATTGCGTCTGCGTGAAAAAAATCGTGCCCGCAAGTCTAGCTTTTTCCTCCCCCCAACAAAAAATATCAACATGACAATGAAGACGGCGGTGGCGACGACGAAGATGGACAAGTGCTGTCCATTTGTGTTGTTGTTTTCTGTTTCTTTGGAGTAAACTTGCGAGGTGACAGACTATTGTTTCTTCCACCACTTTCCTCGGTGTTCGGCTCCAGTTGCACGTAAACCATCAGATTAGGGCACAGTTTTCGGAGGTTGAAGATAAAGTTTCTCGCTGCAATAGGTAGCTGGGTGCATTTGATGAGGCCTGCGGGATTTTGGTGTTTGATCATTACTTGCACGAGACCCATGATTTGTTGCGCCGTAGCAGAGTGCGGAGCATGTTTGATTTCTGGCACGCGGCCACCAAAATACTTTGCATACAATTCTGTAGTGCTGAGCGACTCGTTTGGTGGTATGTAGATCTCTGCCACTGACTGTAGGCGACGCATTCCAGGGCTGACTACGTAACCGTCGGTATCGTCGTCGCATTCAATCAAACAGGAATCATCGACGGGCGATGGGGGCTGCTGCTGTTGCTCTGGTATCGAGATAAACGAACCCTGAATTATTTGCTTCACGCTATGAATGAGATTCATCTGAGTCTGGTAGTCTATCTCAGAGAGCGCCTGTTTCATTGTTTCGAGTACAGTGACTGCCTGATCAACAAGCAACGAAGCAGCGTCTGGTGTTCGCATCCATTTGGGTCCGCGTGAAATAAACAATGGTACCAGACACAGAGGAATAAACACTAGCTCTTTGTTGCTGCTGGTGCCGCCGGTGCTATTATCCTCTAGTGTCGGAGCAGGAGGTCCTCCATCATGAAAGCTTGCACTGACACAGCACTTTGGAAAGAGGAGAGATCGAGCGAGTGCGACATTGTCCGCAGCCGCAACTAAAACTGATTCGCTATGTCGACAGAGAATGCCAAGAAATGCCTGTCCGTCTTCGCGTATGATTCGATTGAGAATGTACTGGGCATAGCCTGCTTCGAGTCCAAAGGGTCCGTTTACAAGTTCGCGAAGCGCAATACCAATCACATAGCGCTTCCCATTGGCCGTTGTAATCGAAGGGGTGCAGCTTTCTAGCAAGTGAGCACTGGGTAGTGAAGACGGGGGTGGCGGTGATGATGATGACACTGTCATTTCACTGCTTTTATCGCAATAGTCGTCTGCTCTCTGTTCAGCTTCGTTCTCTTCATTGTCGTCTTCAATGCGTCTTCGTTTGAAGAGTCGCAGTTCGCTCGTATTGATGCTGCTACTGTGACCAACTGGTGCGAGTTCGGCAACGAGAACCGATACGTTCTTGGTGAGCACTTGGCTGGCACTGTTTGACTCGCGAAGTCTGTATTGAATGGCAAGAGTATTCATGATTTCTTTTGCCTTTTTTCGCCTCTTGAGCCTTTGTTAAGAGAGAGAGAGACGCGTGGGGTGGGGTCGATAAATAAAGTGACTTTTTTCTTTTAATTGAAATTATCATCCAAGGATAAAGTAGATTTTTTTCTACTAGACAAATTTTCGCTGCTACTACACAGAACTTGATGATCGCATGCACTCGATCAGGATCGAGTCAAGTCTACTATTAAAGTCCTCTATGGACTTGGGCTGGATTCGATGGTAGGCGGCACTGACCATTTCTTGCCTGCGTTTCTTTGAAGCGTTTCCATGCAGATCTGGACATGTTAGCACCCTGTGGTTCTCTCGGTCCAGCAGGCAAGAGTGGACTGTGAGTTTTCGTGGATCCTCGAATATCGGCGGCGGAGACAAGCCCGCACCGTGAACAATCATATCTTGGCATTGAATGGCACGCGCGTAACTGACCACAAACTTGATTTGAAAAGGAAGCGAGCGTTGATTCTGAATCTCCTGCACACTGCCGTCTTTTGGATCCACAAGAGCGGTTCTAGTGACAGTGGCGTTGGCTTCCGCATCGTGATACACTGCACGGTACAGCTGCATCTGAGCCTTGTCTGAATCAACGAGATTCGATCGTAACGCAGTGCGCATGCGCTTGGTTTGTTGCAAGAGCTTCTTTGCAATTTCGATTGGCATCACGAGAAGATAAGGTTGTTCTTCGATAACCGGTTCCTCTTGTTCCTCCTTTGTGCCACTGGTGGCAGTAGCAGCAACAACAAGTGGCCAACGGAAAGAATAAATCCGCTCGATTCCACAATCTTGTGCAAGGGTGCCAATGAGATAACTAAACAGATGACGGCTGTGAATCACAGCCACGCGTGCGTTTGGATCGTCGATTTCCTCCTCGGAAAGTGCCTCCGAGGCGAGACATTGACGTAAGCCAGGCTGGGGCGGTGATGCTTCAAACGGATCGAGACTGTCTGTAGGATCGTTCAGCACAAGCGTAGACAGCAAAACACCAAGAGGAGTGTCGAATTTTGCGTTGCCGAGCTTTGGTAAGTCGGGCAAAATGCACTGCACGGGGTTTCCCTCTTCTGTCTTGGGCTGTACTTTCACGGTGTTGTTACTGGTTAGTACATCGCTGTTTTTCATTTGACCATAGGGATCGATTGCGAGTTTTCTCATGCCCCGAATGATCGGGCTCACAAACGACAGCTCCAGAGGGGCAATGTCGCGCATCACACCGACATTGAACACAAAATTGCCCGTTCCCAAAGCGTGACTATTTCCCATGGAGATCTGCCGTCCTAGCATGGGATTGTTGTACGAGAAGGCCATGGTCTGATAGTCGAATCGCACGATAACGTGATCGAGTAAAGCCGAATCATGAATCTGGACTAACGGCGCCATCCCTCGAACACTATAGTAGCGTTGGTCCACTACAAACACGGAACCGCGCAGAGTAAGTCGATTCGATTGCATGTTCTTTTCCAAAAAAAAAATTAAGGAACAAAAATCGATTCTTCAAGTCCCTCCCGATGGTTTTTATTTCTCATAGTGACAAAAAAAAACAAAATCTAACGATGCTGCATTAGAACGGGCAAACAAGGCCACGAACAGCCGAGTTAATGGGGCTATTGATGAGAGCAAAGAAGGCGTTACGAACTGCAGCGCCGTCCACCGAGGTAATCACATTTACATTGGCACACTCGCCTGCGACGGCAGCCTCAGCAGGAGTGCACTCGCGAGTGGCACCCTGCAGAGCGCCATCAAAGCCCTGATTGGCGACGACCTTGAGCTTGATTTGCTTCTGGCCAGTGATGAGCTGAGGATTGATAAGGATCTGAGTAGCGGTGGCGTCCCAGATGAAGATCTCAGAGTAGAAGGCGCTGGGATCATAGTAGTTAGACTGGAAGTCGATGCTCATGTTTGCAATCAGCTGGCACTCGGGGGTGATGCAGTAGGCAGCGAGCTGCTGCAGGAACGCAGGAGTGATAGGGGCAAAAGCGGTGGCATCCAGAGGAACCAGGGTCACAGGTACGCCGTAACGCGAAAAGTTTCCAATCGCATACTTGGCACCGAGAGGATCATTGAAGATGTTAAACTCGGCATTGGGGTTGGTGTTGGGCATAGTGTACAGATTGCCACCAACATACACAGCACCGCCCATGATGTGCAGCTTCTCGATGCGGTTCATCAGGGAGCGAACAGCACCCTCGTTCTTCAGACCAGACACCGAGGCGTCAAAGAGCTTAGCCAGAGGAGTCAAAGTGCCGGTGCTGAGGATGGTCATCTTGCGGCTGCCAGGCAGCGAGTTGATCAGAGCCACAATAGCGGGAATGGTCTGGTAATCCTCCACGATGTCGTTGAGCTTCTGCACGACCTTGGACTGGGGCAGGTAAGAACCTTGGCCGTACATGATGTCGGCCCAGTAGATGGCGCCCGAGCCAGGAGGGATGGGAGAGCGGTATCGCTGCACGGGAGGCAGACCCGAAGCAGCAGCGTCGAGCTCATCCTGCAGAGCAAAGTGCGAGCCGCCGTAGACGGGGATGTCCTCACGACCGTACATGGCCAGAACGTTGCGGAAGTGACGGATGGCAGCGCCAATGTTTGACCAAGCATTGTTGGTGATAACAATGGCACGAAGGTTGATAGCAGGGGACTTGAGCAGCTGGTGAATCACCTCGTCGTCGTCATAGTTGGAGCCATCAGTGACCCAAACCAAATCAGAGGCATTAGCAAACTTGCTCACTAGGACAGGAATTCGAGGCGGGAAGAAACCGCAGTTGTTGGCGGCAGAAATGCCGATAAAGGCCGCAAAGACCACCAGCAGGACAACTGACTCCTGCTTCATGTGAAAAGAATGCTTGATGATGATAGCTACACACTGAAAATACAAAACAAATAAATGGCTTTAATACTAGCTTTACATCTTGAAAATTTTAAAAATCCTTTCTTTTTTTCCCTCAATTTTTCAACAGAGCCGAGAGCAGATCGAGAGTGTTTTCCGAGCCCATGTTTTGTGCAAGTTGCGCAAACAGTGCTCGTAAATCAGTAAACACGTTCACTTGACTAGTAGAGTTCCACTGGCCAGTCTTCCAGTCGAGCTTCTCTGTGTGCATGCTCCAGAAGTAAACCGCCATGGCGGCAATCTGCACGCCAATCGACTGTGGCACCTCGGCAAGCTGCGCAAAGCCTGTGTTCTTTCGGCCACACACACGGCGCAGTTCTTCTTCGGTTTTGATGCGAAGGAGATTCTTGTTGACCTTTCGGTCAAAGGTGGCTTGAATCTCCTTCTTTGCTGCCTCTCGAAAGCCTCGAAGCATCTCCTCTGGGTCAGCATTGGGATGCGCAGCGCGCAGAGCTTTGACCGCATAGTCACTGGTGGTTTTACGTGCGGTTCGAATCGCCTCTTCGAGACGCAGAGCTGGTGATATCGAGTCCTTGGCGCATTGATTCAGCAGAAACAATTGGTATATCGGTCGCTCAATGGAACTGATCGAATACGGCTTTCCGGTCGTGGCTGCTTGGTAGGCATCGCGCGTTTTGCGACCCTGGCGCTTGACCCAATCGATCGGTCCACCAATTGACTCTGCCAACATGGCATTCGGTGGTTGATCGTTCAATTCGGCGCGGATATTCACGTTTCCTAGCTCCGCCCGTCGTTTGCTGTTTACGATAGCAGAGCCTTTGCGCAGCTCGGGCGGTGGTCTTGAAAACAGACCATTGGAGAGCAAGTGATACGTCTCTTCGTCACCAAGACGCATCTTGCGCGCCAGTTTAAAGTACACTTTGCGAACGTCATCTCGCAGAACGAGTTCATCGGGTGTTTGCGCGATGAAATTCTCCGGTGCTCGAATTCGATTGTGAGGGCGCGAAGCAGCAAGCGAAAAGTCTTTGTTGTTTTCTCGCTTCAGAGCACCCGACTTGCGGTCGAGTTCGTTTGCGCGGTTGTACAACTTGAACATTTTGCGCAGTACTTTGGCCACAATGTGAGCATCAAACGGAGGCATAGTCTGTGCTGCGGCAGCAAAATTTGCCGGACGTGGCGGCAGAGCAGAATAGGCAGTAGACTGCTGTAGACTAAGCTGTGCGCCCGTTACCGAACCTCGCATCAGTGTGGTAAATTGATCGTAAATCTCAAAGTCAAAGTTGGGGTTGTGCGCCACTATATCATTATAGACCTCTGCCATCCGCTGACGGTATTCGCTCTGCACAGGAGGTGCACCCATCTGCGCCGCTGCGGTAGCAGGTCGTACTGCAGCCCACAAAGACAGGGCTGCTGCAATTACTTGGCGTTGTCTGTAGCTCTTGTGCAAACGAATGCGACGTATCCAGCTTTTGATCTGCTCGACATTTTCAAAGTTTTGCATCGACAGTTCCTGCGCACATTGCGCTTGATCACAAATGCCAACCGTGTATTGGTTTCCAATCACGTCGACTCCTTGCGTAGCCTCTGCTGTTGCGCACACTGCACAATAGCCCCCGCGTCCAGAGGTCAGCTCGTATCCGCACAAGAGATTCGAACTTCCAAAAATCTCAGACGCAATGGGCGCCAGACCCTGTGAGGCCCGCAGACAGTCCAAGTTGCAAAATGCTTTGCTTCGATCACTTTTGAGCACATACTCTGCGCCAATGAGATCACAGTGGTTACAGTATCGCTCCGAGTTTACGAGTTTTTTGTCGATTCCGTTCCCAATCAATGAGAACTGCTCCGATACCACATCGCAGTAGCGATAGGGGTCTTGCTTGCCGGCTTCCAGTTCCATAGAAGCGTTTCAACGTTGGTACAAACAGCAAATTTAAAAACCCTCTGAGCAGCGGTATTCTTGTATAAATAATTACGACCTGTTCCGCTGTGCCTTGTTTTTTGCCTTGTGCAAATTTTTCCAACCCTTTTTTTTAAAGACAGAAATGCTCGAGGAACAATTCGCCGTGCCATTCTACTCGCCATTTGCATATTATGCGCGAGTACGCATGCAACTCGAGTCGTATGTGCCCGAATTGGCGCATAAGCGATCTCAGATGGAGAAATTTCTCCGCACCAGCAGAACCTGGAAGCTGACGGCCCAGCCAAACGTTCTTCCTGGTTCCGACGAGGAGAAAGACCGCAATCAAGCTATTACTGCATTTTACTTGCACAATGTGCCGATGAGCCGGTGGCTCAATTCAAACCAATGGATCGTGCCAGAGGTCGCACGAAAGGGCATCAAGTGCGAACAACTGGCAGAGCATTTGCCTACACAGAAAATCTCTTTTCTCGACCTCTTATGCACCAATTTTTTTGTCGCTCACTACTCGGAAACGAGAAATCAGAATCATAGTAGCACAGGTGCTAACGAGCAGTTACTCTCGTTGATTTCTGGCGGTAAATCGGGAAGCGGTGGTAGCTCCGTTCAACAGCCCAAAGATCCCTATACTGGTCTGCGTTTCGATGAGGTGTGGACCGTTCCGATGCTCGACGGCACCAAGATCACTCCCTCTCCGACGCCCAAGGCACTCGCGGCTGGACTCGATGGCATTCTTTTTCTGAGCCCGGCGAATCAACCGGTGCTATTCAACACGATATTTTATGACATCTATGACTCGTACAGCAAGTGGATGCATGAAGATCTTGTGCTCACAGTGGTGAAAAAGGCAAATGCCGACGTCGTGATCTACATGTACCAAGACAACAACAACAACAAGCTGTACGCGTCTTCCGACGTGCGCGCACTGTCCACTACTGTCTTTAAGCGAGTGGAACACGCTCGTGCAGTGTCAAATTTTACTGATGGAGAAAACTATTGAAGTGGAATAAAAATATTTTTTCTTTTTTACTATTGGCTCTAGGGAGGAAGAGGAGGGGAAAAATACAAATTTTTAGATGTCAGTCATGTTGCCAAAGTTCTGTGGCGGGTAGGCTTGCGTCGAGTCTTTCCATACGCGCACCATGCCCGGACCGTAAAACTTGTCGGGAATGTAGCCGACCGCAGAGCGCTTGTAGGTAAACTTGCCCTCACGCGGGTTGTAGTGCAACACCTGACCGCCGTGAGTGTAAAACTCAAAGCGCGGATTGCTGCCAGCAGCAGAGAGACGATCAGCCTCGCGAGTGATCTCCTGCTTGCTGCGGTGGTAGAAGCCCCAGTAGCGGTTCGCCCAGGCGACGTTAAAGTAGCAGAGGCGGTTATCACGCGCAGGATCGTCAGCAAAGCTAAACTGCGCAAACGCAAACTTGCCAGTGAGCGGGAACACTGACGGCAGCTGCTTCTCGAGGTAAGGATCGTATGGCTCAAGGAGCGAGATGATCGAGTCGGCAGAGTTGGTGACAGCATTGTTCACTTCGCGGAAGCTTCGGCGCGTAAAGAAGCTCATGTTCATGCCGCGCTCCAGACCGCAGATAAACACGTTGGGCAGCGCCTGGACGTTCTTCTTGTTGCGCACAATGGTCTTGGAGTAGTAGCTCATCTGCAGCTGGAACACCTGTCGGTCGGCGTTGTTGCCCCAGTTGGTCATTGGACGAGCAATAAAGGTAATGGCGGTGTCGCTGCCGGCCTTGACCTTGTAGATCGTGTAGGTGTTGAACACAATGAGCGGACGCACCAGAACCGGAGTGACGGGGATCGGGATGTGACCATCCAGGAACGCCTCGACGTTACGCCAGTCCGTAGGAGTAGCCGCAATGATCTTGGCCACCAGCGCCTTGGCGGGATCGACAGCGCTCTCGCGTTCGATTTCGTCCCAGTGCTGCTGGAAGCTCGACACAGAGAACGCAGAGTCAATGTTGTTGCGAACATTGGCAAGCGAGATGCAACGCAGAGAGCTAGTCACGCCTCGGGTGGTGGGTGCCTGATAGGAGACGCCGTCGGTTCTCATCGCACTTTCGTCGGCAGAGTCATCACGCAGTGAGCTCGCCACCTGAACACCGCCGCTGAAAGCGCCCCAAAAGTTTTGCGCACCAGCAGCCGAAGTGGAGACCAGTGGATTGGGAGCTGTGGGACCGCTGCGATAGTTGACTTTGCCCGCATAGTTTTCTGAGCGACGCGCTTCAGCCTCGTACGCAGCAGGATTCACCGCAGAGTCGTTCAGCGGTGCCAGCAGATACGCTCCACGCAGAGTGCGAACGTTTGCAGAAGCCTGCAGCTGATCGGGGTTGGTGTTTCTAGTGTGCTTGAGAGAGGGAGCAAGAGTCGGCGGAACGGGCTGGCCTTCTGCAATGGCAATGGACAGCTGTTGCTGACGCAGCTGCGAAACCACGACCTCTGTGTCTTCAGGATCGGCAAAGAGTGCCATGGGCACGCGCTGGAAGCCGAGATCGCCGCCAGTGACATACTCATAGTGCGTACGGAACTGAACATCGGATCCCACCAGCGAAGTGCGCATGTAGTCGGCAGGGTCGGTGCGAATGGCGGCACGACGACGAGCCTGTGCAGAGGCTTCGTTGCCCGCCTGAGCAGGAGCGCCGCCCAGGTTACCGCGCGACTGAATGAGATCCTTCAGCTGCTGACCGACCTCGGCTGCCTTTTGGAAGGAGAAGTTGATCGTGTCGGTGATCACCTGCTCGGTACGAGCCGCATCAAAGACGCCCAACGCGGCTGTCTCTGGACGTGCCAAGAACTGACGCACAGCAGCAATCAGATTCTGTGGGTTGACATTCGGCTCGGTGATGTCATTGTCCTGTGGTCTCGCACCAATTGGCTCGAGCAGATTGGTAAATAGACTCGCCAAGCGCTGCACGACAGCGCCGACGATGGCATCTTCGCGGTCAGTGCGCTTTGCGCCGTTCTGGTTCACCATGGTGATCAGCGACAGTACTGCCAGACGAGCTCCTTCTGCGCGTGCGTAGCGATCAGCAAATGCCTGGTCAAACACTATGGTTTCGTTCACTCGAATGCGATAGTTGAAAAGATAGCGCGCAAGCTTGTTGTACACCTCCTTGATCGCCTCGCCAGTGACTGTTCCAACAGCGGGACCAGCAGCGAGGTTTGCATTGTAGCCAAACAGGCTTCTGGCATCTCTCGGGTCTCCGTCTCGTGGAACCGTTACAATGTTCACCGCTTCAGGTGTAGCGGCGGCATTGCCAAAGCGTCGCCGGGCGAGCAGAGGTAAGTTGCTGCGGACGTCATCAAAGTTTGTGGAAAACACGGGTGCTGCGGCACCATTCTGGAAAGGATCAAAGACAACGCCCACGGGATTGTTATTCGCAGAAGGAGCGGCGTTGATGTTTGCGCTCACGGCAGCGACAGCAGGGATGGTGACTTCGTTGGTAGGTCCAGCCACAGCACCAGTTCCTGCGAGTTGAGTCGCATATCGACCGAGAACGTTTCGCAGCGTCGACAGTTTGCCAGTGAGCGTGTTCTGAATCATGTCTGTCGCCGCGGAAGTGGTGCCCGTGAGACCCTCTACAGCGCGCTCGAAATCGACAACGTTCAGAGGGCGTCTGGCGGGCGCGCCAGCAGCAGGAGCAATCACAGAAGCACCTTCGCGGTCTGATCCACTGCGAGTAGTAGTGGTGCGACGCAAGAAGAGCGGTACGCCTCCTTGTCCAATGAGGTTCTCCACCAGCAGAGTAAACTCGTCGGCATTGTGGAAGTGAGAAGAGGTGTAGTTGCGATCGAGCAGAGGTGCGTTGGGCATGCGAGTGTGCAGCGGCTCAATGGCCTCTGTAACCGTGTCCACGGCGTCTGCAATTTTCACAGCCATTTCAAAGTTGTACTCTCCGTAGCGCGCCATAAACTCTGCTCGATTCGAAGAGCTCCGGGCCATGCTGTGAATGAAGCGGAAGCCAGGACCGCTGGCAAATAGCGGAGGCAGAGGGAAGCGGCCACTGATGCGCTTGAATGGATTGAAAATCAAAGTGACTACTCGATTCTGGTCCGTTGCGCGCAGCGATCCCTTGGGGTAGTCGGGATGGCTAATAGCAACGTTTCCATTTGCGTCTGTCGCGGAGAACGTGGCATTGTCTGTGGGATTGCCAGTGAATGCACGAAGAGCAGCCAAAAGTGCATTCGTGCGTGCTGCAGCGTCTCCTTCGGCATACGCAGCACGAGCAGGCTGAGGCTGGTCAAATTCGCTCGCGTCGCCAGCAAGCAGCTCGGGTAGGTTCATGCCACCAAACTGGTTCGGAATCCAATCGAGCAACTCAGTGTTGATGGTCGGACAGCCAGTGCGTCGGTCGTGCTTCTCGCCGCGTCTGCCATCCTTGTTGACCTGAGCAATCAGCGCGAGGTAGTCATCGAGATACGAGTCGTATGGAATGCGCCGCATGAGAACAATCGCGTCCTGAATCACGCGAATAGCACCCGAGAGCTTCTTGGCGTCAATGTGAGTGGATCCCAGTGCCCGCTCTGCCATACTGAGCAGCGTGCGAGTAGAGAGGTAAGGAGATGGGATCTGGCCCCAGAACTCAGCAGGACGCTGGTTTCCGTTCTTGTCAGTGTAGTGGAAGGTGTCGCGTTGCTCGTCGGGGTTCAGTGGCACATCATAGTCGTTCATCATAGGATCGTCAATGGCAATCAGCTTGCCATTCGAGTCCCAGCGGCCACTCGCCAGCAGCGCCTCTCGGAGCGTGACAATCGCACGCGCGTCACGATCCGCGTCCATAATCTGCACCGAGCGCCACGAGGTCTGGTAGCCCTCGTAGGAGCCATAGTGAGCGCGCAGGTGGTCCCACATGACATAGTACTCAGAGTAGACGAATCGACGACGGAGCAAGTCCACAGGGCCACGAGCACGATCTGTGTCGTACGCACGGCAGATGTAGACGTTCGAGGTGCCCCACTTGCCAAACGCTGCTGTTCCTCGTTCAAGAGTCTGCACAGCGCGCTCTCCGCCGCGCATAAACTCTGTAAACAGCGGGTTGATCACAGTCACATAGTGTATCAGCGCAAACGGCACGAGGTACGAGTCGGCTTCACCGCCGTACTCGCCCATTTCCTCCTTGAGCAGGTTCTCGATGATAATGTGTGCCTTCTCCTCGGCCTGGAAGATGCCAAAGTAGCGCTTGGTGCGCGCAAAGAACGAGTCAATCGCACGAGAGCCCCACTGTGCGAGCAGCTTGCTGCTCTTCTCGAGATCGCGTGCAATGGCCTGGTCGGGAACGTGGGCGTACGCCCACATGACACCAAACTTTTGTCCTTCCTCGATACCATTGTTCAGCTGATCCATCACTTTGCGTGCAATCATCTGACCCTTGGGATCGTAGAGGAACTCGTGTCCAAACTCTGCCGACAGCGCCTGGCGATTCAGTGTCTGAGTCTCTGAGTTGTACTCCCACGAGGCAATGCGCGAACGTCCCTCTTCGGGTGTAATCTGAGGTAAGATGGGATGGAAGGTAATCTGATCCATCTGAACGGTGAGTGTTTCATTCGGTCCCATCACTTGAATCGGAGCAAGAGTGCTCGTGTAAAAGTTGTCTCGAAGCAGCTGCTGCACGACAATGAGCTCTCCGAGGTTGGTCTTGTTGCGACCGAAAAGCAGCTGAGCGGTGCTCTCGACAAAGTGAGTTTGCTCATCACCGCCCTCGATGCTGTAGTGAGGATTTGAGTACGGAACACCCATAAGTTCATCGACGAGCGGTCTCAGCGGAGTACCACCGAGCTCTGGTGGCATCGTGTGCTGGACAATCTGTTGCATGCTCGATGTCATGGTCGCCATGATTTTTTTTCTCTCTCTCTCTCAAAAAAAGCTTCCTTCTCTCCTGTCGTAAACAGCACAAAACAGCTCGGAAGGAGCCTTTCTACGCGCAAGTATTTTTCTTGTTGGAAACAGGCCCTTAAATAATTTGGCAAAACAAACGCACTGGCGCGCAAGAGCAAACCCTATGAACTCTCGCATTGCTTTTGTACAGAAGAACAAAATAGAGAAATTCTTTTTACAATTTTGCAACTGTGCGCTGACAATTCAGGGTCTCAGTCTCCGAGCTGTACTGCTGCCAAGAGGCGATGCGCAAACGTCCAATTTCTGGCGTGACCGGCGGTAAGATGGGATGGAAGGTGATTTGATCCATCTTAACACTGAACGTGTCATTTGGTTCCATCACTTGAACGGGCGCAAGGACGCTGGTGTAAAATTTGTCTCGAAGCATTTGCTGCATTATTTCTGGTGGCATGACGTTAGTCGACATCTTTCTTTAAAAAAAAATCAGCCGCAAAGGATGTTTCTAACAGGCGGTTTTTTCTCGGTGTTAGAAGCTGCGTTAAATAATTTGAGAAAAAAAAGACCAACGTTGAGTAGGTTAAAAAATCATCTTTGTGTAGACACGGGAAATTTACAATTTTTTTTTCTTCAACGCCACGTGGGAGCCAATGCATACGGTCCAAGCGACTCGGACGCAGTGTCGTTCACCGAACCTGTCCAAGCTCGACACTTTAGCTGACGTATGGTCCGCTCAAAGTCTGTCTGTGTGTTCACGAGATGACGAGCCATCTCCTCCATCACCAAGAGACACTCGGCGATGGTCTGTCGGCCGTTATTGAGCGCGTGTGGGTCTTGTAGAATCATCTTCATGCCGTTAATCACTCGGTCGGATCTCTTGCGAACTTGGATGATGGTAGTTTCAAAGTTGCCGCCTTGAAGTTGCACATGACTACCCAGCCCAGAAGAATTGATTTGAGTCTTTGGTGGCTGAACGACTGCGGCACTTTCCGTTTGTGTGTTCTTCTTGCTGTTTGCGCCTTCATCTACTGCTGCTGATTGTTCTTCTTCTTGATCGAATTCCAATTCACGTTCAAAAGTCCGGATCAGTTCTTCGGTCTCTTGGTCTGTTTTGCTTTCCAGCTTTGATGCATTTGTTGCAGTTCCACTCAGTAAAGAAGAAGGAGTCCTATTCTTTTTCTTGTCTGCGGCCTTTTTCTTCGTTTTCTTGGCTGCAGCGTTTGTTGTTGTAGCGCCTTTAGGAGCACCTTCCGCAAACGTAACATTTCTCTTTCTACCTCTTTTTCCCTTGACTGGCGCAACAGTGCCGTTTTGATCAGACATTGCACAGGAGCAAAAAAAACTGCTCTATAGGAAAAAAAACACTATATGTATTTTCAGGAAAAACCGAGGCTAAGGTTGAGTAGAGAAAATGGACCTTTTAAATGTGTAATTTTTTTAAAGTCTCTTATAATTCTACATCGGTCCGCAGGACCACTGATCTCTCTGACATATTATTAAAACTGGCGGTTTGCGATCCGGTATAAGGCGGGTTGTGATAAGAAGAAGGAGCAAAAGCCTCCGTCGTTGTTGTTGCTGGAACGGGAGCGATTTTTGTATTGAACCACGGAGCAAACGTGCCAAACAGAATCGGCACGCGCGCACTAACGGTAAAAGCCATATACCACGTGCCCATCCACAACAAATCAAACAGCACTAATCCAAACCATAGTATATACGTTGGTATTCCGGTGGGATAATGCTTCTCAATGTCAAAAATAACCGAGTAGATGCCCAGCGGTACCAATGGCACGATCAGAATGTACAGCATGTAAGCGGCACGCCACTCACTACTGCGAATAGCGGAAAGTTCCATTGGGATCACACTACGAATGTACAACAACCAGCCAAGTCCAAGAAGTATCAGAATTTCAATCAGTGGCAGATTGTGCAAGACCCAATCTCCCGTGTGGATCAGACTGAGTGCTGCTTGACCGCCGTCACCAGCAGCCGCGGTAAAGACCTCGGCATTTTGCTGAATGACAATAACAATGGCCAACGAAACCAGAAACGTGGTTCCGAGTGGAATTGGAAAGAGGAACATCGATACAAACGTCAGAAGCGAACGTTCAATCCACAGAGCGAGCCACATCAAGACATAGTACCCCGTCAGGATGGTGTAACTCCAGTACGTGAACATGGCAAAGTCGATCCGGCCCTTGACAATCAAAAAGATGTACACAAGCAACTGCTTGATCAACAAAAGCGTCAGCACTACGCGCAAGAGCCATTTGGTGTTGACGTTCATGGAGACTGTCTCGCCGTTCCAGTGTTCCTGGAGAATATGGGTACGTTTTTTCACCACCATCGCCGCCGCTGGATTATCATCCATTTTTTTTTGCTTCTTCACAAAAAAGACTGTTTGCTTGCTTTTTTTACTTTGTACTGAAACACTCTTAAATTCTATTTCAGAGAGCCCTGTTGGCAAGACCTGTTGCGGCTTGTTTCTGGCTACTCGGACCGAGCAACGAGAACACGTTCGCTTTTGTCATCCTCAAGTGAAATTCCCACCCATCGCTTGTCTCGATGAAAGTACTTGGCTACTGCTTGAATGGCTTCGCATACAAAAGGCCAGTGTTTTCGGTAGGAAATGAAATCACTGTAATAGTAGTAGTACCAGAAAACTAACTCGGTTTCTTTAAAAAAAACCTAGCAAACTCTGTGTTTGGTTCAGCCGTTGTATGGAAAAAAATTCAACAGCAACAGACACCGCCAGTCGATTTTATCTGGCAGTTCATACCGATGGACGCGAGTCGGGGGCTGTCATAAGACTGAAACGAAAAGAGGCGAATCCTCACTCGATTGCGTTCAGTCTACACGATGTGCACGCAAAGCACATTGCACAATCGTACCTGCCATTGACACAGAATAGAGCGACTGTGTCTTTCTATGCCGTGGAAGACGCCGAAGACCTCGATCTCAGCTATAAGGATCTTTTGCGTGTCGGAATGATCCTGCTCGACAAGCACACTGTGAAGCACGATTGCCACGGCGGCGAACGATGCGTCACCTGGCGCTACGGTTCTGTTGGCCAGTGCTCCTTGATCTACAACAAGTCGGCTCAGTTGGAAGACCTGCAAGTCGCGTGCTCATTGAATCATCTCACTGATCAATTGAAACGATATCGAGGCGCACGTGACGCAGAGCAGGACGAGTGCGTAGATGCTGTTCTATACGATGTGCTGTCAAGCTGTGGCAAAGCATATGTGCTTGCAAACGGGCGCTCGGATCTAGCGTGCAGTGCGTACGAAGATGAAGACGGTTCGGTTCTCTCTATCGAGAGCCAACTCATTGGGGCTCGCCGTAAAGGTCGCCGTCGGTCGAGCAAAAAAAGGTCTTCTTCACGTCGCAGAAAGGGAGGCAAGAAGAAGCGTTCTCGCGGGAAAGGAAAATCCAAGCGTCGTGGAAAGAGTCGCAGCAAGAGCCGCAGTCGCGGTCGAAGCAGTAAACGACGCGGCCGTAGCAGAAGCCGGAGCAAGAGCCGTAGTCGGAGCAAGAGCAAGAGAGGGCGCAGCAGAAGTCGGAGCAAGAGCCGTAGTCGCAGCAAGAGCAAGAGAGGACGTAGTAAAGATCGATCCAAACGCCGCAGCTCTAGCAACTCATCCAAGAGCAAAGACCGATCTAAGAGTCGTAGTTCTAGCAAGTCAAAGGACAGTAGCAGAAAATCACAAAGTAGTTCTGCTTCGGGAGGAGGAGCAAGCACATCTGCTTCGGGAGGAGGAAAAGCTAGCGGAGGAGCAAGCACATCTGCTTCTGGAGGAGGAGCAAGCACATCTGCTTCTGGAGGAGGAAAAGCTAGCGGAGGAGCAAGAGGAAAACTAGCAGCTGGAGCGAGTTCCATCAAGAAGAAGGCAGGCGAGCGCTGGCAAAAATTAACTTCTCCCGGACGGAAATCTAATAAGGACTCGAGCGACAAAGCAAAGAAAAAGAACAAGAAGAAAAAAGACAAAAAAGATCGCGGCTCTGGCGGTAGTAGCGGCGGTGGTAGCGGCGGAGGCGGCGGTAGAGACGGAGGTGGAAATGAAGGAGGAGGAGGAGGTAGCGGAAGCTCCGGCGGTGGTGGCAGTGGAGGAGGATCGCCTCCGGGTGGTGGCGGCAACGAGGGGCAAGGCGGAGGCGGTGGAATGGGCGGCGGAGGTGGTGGTGGTGGAATGGGCGGCGGAGGCGGAGGAGGTGCAATGGGCGGAGAACCTCCTATCTTTAATGGCACTGTCACTCCTGGCACAATTCCACCGCCCGTAGGATTTGACCCAAATGTTGTGGGTCCTGTTCTTGTGCCTGTTCCCTCTCGACCGACGGTTGTGGTTGTTCCGCCAGCTACAGCCACTGTTCCGGTTCCGCCTCCCGCACAGCCACAGGTCATTGTGGTACCACCGTCACAGCCGCCGCCCCCACAACCGCAGCCGACGAGCACTACGACAACAACCAACACTACCATTGTGTTACCCTCGTCCGTTGGCAATCAGCCAGCGACCAACTCTCCCGCTACAGCATCAGTACCACCTCCTGACGACTTGGACATTCCTTTGGAGCAGCTGCAACCTGTAGCAAGTCGCTTTGTTGCAAACACAATCTCTTTCGATGATGATGATACCTCGCAAGATCCAAAGCCAAGTCTTACGGCAAACTCTAGACATTCGTCGCGCATTCTCCGGGCGGCACAGTTGCTATGGATGCGCCATGCTCCTGGCAAAGAAATGCCGCAAGATCTTTACGCTCAGATTGCGCAAATTGTCAGCGACGAGTCATCCGATGATCAAAAAATGGCAGACGCCATTGCAGACGAAATTGTTTATTATCTCTTGCAAAATCAAGAATCGCCATCAGAACCACCACCAACAGCTTGTCTGTTGTGGTCTGATAGCGAGTCTGATGATGACGAAGAGCCGACTCGGCTCGCAACAGTGCCTGTTCAGCGTGTGGCAGCAAGTATTATGACACCTGACCAGTTATCGCGCCTCAAGGTCGCCATTGCCGTTCAGCGGCTCAAGTACAATCCCAAGTCTGCTGCACGCTACCCTACTGCAAAGGACTATGCAGACGAACAGACAGAGGTTCTCGTCAGTAGCTTTGGCGAGGCTGTGCGTACTCAGCCAGAGTTTGTTGCATTGTACAAGGAGATCGAGCAGACGTGGCATGCTCGACAGAAAAACAAAACCTAATGTTAGAAGAAAATACGCTTTTTTCTTACTTGGATAAAAATGTTGCTTTTTTTCCCTTCTCTCTGAGACACTGCAATTTTTTTTTCTTACATGGACACTACAGCTCAGGCGGTGCCAGTGATTCGCTTCACGCGAGAAAAAGACCACGCCATTTTGCGCCGTTTCTTGTATCCTCGCCCGAACGCTCGCCTTTCCGACAGTCGCGTGCCCGAGTGTCACAATGTTGTCGGACTGGCAAACTATGACATTCAGTTTGATCAGTTCAAGTTACTGCGCGAGTTTCCCAACATTGAGTACCAACAGAAAGACTTCCCTGCGGTAATCTGGCGTGGCAGGCCTCCGCGAGGTACGACACTATTGGTCTTCAAATCAGGACGCACGGTGCAGATGGGAATGTACTCGGACATGGCTTTCAATCATGCAGTGCAGCGATTCCGTCTCGAACTGATCCAAAAGAGTTACATGCCTTCTCTCAAGCCACTGCGATTTGAGAACCGTGTGTTCTCTCATGAAATTGGCTTTCCTATACGAGTGTGGGAAATCGAGTTTCAAGACGAACTGGGCTGTGCGTACATCCCCTCGCTATTTCCTGGCCTGGTGTACCGCATGTTCAGGCCTCCAGTAACGGCCCTAGTGTTTGAGAGCGGCAAGCTCATGTTGCTAGGTGTACGTCACAAGGAGCACCTTGATCTGGCACTGAATCATCTTGAGCCGATTCTCACCCAGCATCGTCACTATGCGCATAATCCAGACGAGCAGCGTAAAGCAGTCGCTAGGCAGGCAGATCGAGCTCTGCACGCACGCGCCAGAATCGACCAACTCGATAGGGCCGATCCTCAGAAAGTCAAAGCTCACAAGAAACGCATGCAAAAGGCAGTGCGCATTGCCAGCAAGTCTACAAACATTTTTTCGTTGAATGAACTTCAGCAAGCCATCGACCTAGAGTATCAGAAGCTATCTGACAAGGAACAAAAGAAGAAAGAAAAGGACGAAAAGAAACGTCAAGAAACAGAGCGACAAGAACAAGAAATTCGCGCTCGTCAAGAAAAACGACAAGCACGCCACATGCAGCAATCGGAAGACGCACAGGAGGACGACCCAGAAACGAGAACCAGTCACAAGAAACAAAGAAACGAACCGGTTTATGAAGAAGAACTACTTGGAGACATGCCAGATCTAACAGTTCAAGAATTGATGAAATGAAAGAGGTTTTTTTTATTCTGCTTTTTCCATTAAAGTGAGCAAGTAGCAATGAACTTCTTTTTCATTGGGGTATTGACAAACTGGCGCATCAGGAGGTAATTGAGAGAATTGTTGGGCTACATCTGCTCGGTGCAAGCGAGCTATCTCGTTCCAGAGAGTCCAGTGAACTTGCACGTCCATAATCAAATGTGCAACTGACACACAGTCCATTAGATTTATGACGGGACGTATGATCGAGTAATGAACTCCTTCTGTGAGAAAAGACCTTGTGCTTTGTGCGAATCGATTTCGGTACATCCAATGCCGCAATTCCTCTGATCGAATGAAAAACGCAGTCTCTTCTGCTTCCAAGCATAACGTATTGCGCATGCGTAGAAGCAAACCTTTTTCGCCCAGCTGATACCCTCGTTGTATGACAACGTCCCTAGTTTGCCTTTGATTTGTAACAATGCAATTCTTTCCGATAGCATGTCGATGTAGATTGAACGTGTAGGTACGAAGACTCTCTTTTACGATCAGCGCCGACTCGTGCGCAGTCGGTCCTATCGCGCCCATAAAGCTCAGTGCCAAAAGATAACTAAACAAACGATCCATGCAATACTGGCGTCGATGCTGTTGCTCGTGTGCATCACTGGGGATATCCAGTACAATGACACAGAGTTTCATACCATGAAAGTGGCTTTCGGTTGTTATGTTCTGTATGCCCATCCAAGAGGATAATTGACAGAGCTCATCTCGCGTATCCACGTAAAGTAGCGCTAGCTTGTACACTCTGCGTACCCAAAGAATACTTTTTCTTCGTTCTGGTTCCATGAACAATCCGTCACATTGCTGACTGAGCTTGTGTTGTAGAAAGGAAACCAATTCAATTTGATTCTGCAGCACAGCAGGTGATACGATTCCACCGTTGAGATTTTCCCAGGCTCCAAGACGTGGAACATAGTCTACGGCATTCAATAGTGTATCGAGTACTTTTTTGGGGCCCCATATCTGTTTTGTAGCGAGTCCAATAATGTTCATCAGGCACCAGAAACCACACGAACGGTCCGACGGTTGCACATGCGTTCTAGGTGAACGGACGCCAGTGGGGGCATGTCTTGGTATGATGAGTCCCAATTGCATTAAACGAGTTGCATAGTGATTTGCTACTCCAAGGGAATAGTCCTCTAGAGAGTCATAGTGATAAAACCACGGATCTGTCTCCTCCAAGTTCAGAGCCATAACTGACCAATGAGCAAAGTGACTCTCTGGGAGCTGTTCCTCGTCGGCAGATTGTTCTCCGTGCCGTCGTCGGCCGTCATCATGAATCAGGAAGGCAACGATCCGGTGCTCGGTACGATATTTGGTGGGGTGCTTGAGGGGAAACATGCCGGGCTGCAGTCGCGAAGTCGTGAGGCGTGTAATGGAATGCAGTAAATCCGCACGATCAAACTCCTCAGAGGGATTGATGTTCATCACGCGGTCTCGCAGATAGGCAGGAACAAAGCACACGCCCAACAGAGACACATTATACACATGCTCTAGAGCAAATGATATCGCCTCGAAGCTCCAGTCGTTTTTTGATGGATCCGAGTACATGCGCCGAAGCGCAGCGAAATCGTAATTCATAGCAACTAGAAACGCAAACTATAAAGCCAGTTGAAGAAGCACTAGTATTTATTCTATTAGCAACAACTTCAACGCTAGAGGCAAAAAAGGCTTGGTCGCTAATGAATCACGCTACTACTACCCAACGAAACAAGACTTCACTGCGAGACTCGCGCGTAGATGAAGAAGACAACGAGCGAGATACTGCCCAGGGTGCGTATGATCCCCACCCAAACGGCAAGATTATCAGTTTGAAGCCACCTGCTTATGAACTTGTCGACATATGGAAGCCAGACATTGTGACGTTGGCGTTTGTTCGACGAGAGGAAAATATCATGCACGACGAAGATGCGGAACTCGTTGATAGTCATCTTGATATGAATCCAGACGGGGATTATTTCGAGGGTTTTGTGTTGATTCTCAAAGCCACCAATCCTGTGGCGCGCCTATGGGTGAAACGCAGTTTTCAGTCTTTGAAGAATTTTGGCTGCGTCTTTATGGCACTGCGAAAGCCAGACAACACTGGTTACGATCTTGCAACCAACGATGCCGTGCTCCAGAATGCGATCCGAGATCCAGAAAAAGCGGCTTTACTGTCTAAAGAACTCCAAGAACGACTTCATGAGATGGTTGAAAACGGCTACGCCATCGAACAGGAACGCGATGTGAGCAAGATATCGTCCACCGTACAAGTATTCAAGGGCATCCGTCTAAACTACAACGCGTTTTACAGCAGCGAATCGCCCTACTTTCGCTTCTTGCACCTACCGAGCGATGCACAGGACCAACATTTTGCAATGTATCTGAAGAACCACGAGGGCAATGCGGAAGAAGTGGCCGTACCAATTTCCTTTTGGAATCGAACAGTTCGAGCCTACAAAACGGCGACATTATAAGGGGAATAAAAGAAAAAAAAATATCCGCGCTTTTAACCTTTTTCTTTTGTATTTTTCTTGATATAAAGTTTTTCCTTTTAGTCATTGTTCAGATCGAACATGACTGCACGCGCAGTAGTATTAGTAACAGCAGTATTGCTTTTGCTAGCTCTGCTTGTGGAGGCAGAGATACAATGCGCATCCAAGCGCATTCTAAAGACAGATGCAATGTATATGCAAGAAAAACTCGAACAGGATGGCACTGGAAAGAATCGAACCTTTTTACAAGTATACATGCCATGGCACATTATTCCCTCGGAAGCGGCACTGCACGACTCTAGACTCTTAACAGAACTCGCAGTCCAGCATCCCTGGATACAAGAGACGATTATCGAGAATCAGGTATTGCTTAGCTTTCATTTGCCCAAGTTTGAATGGGCACCCGTGACCCGCCGCGCATGCACACCGAATCTCGGTTACGACAAGGTTCGCTTCTCGTGGTCCGAGAGCAGCTACGCGAAATCGTTTTGCGAGTACCGTCTACCGTGTAACATTGCCAACAAAACCCAAGAGTACGGCATCGATTACAACAGCGATAATCAATGGGGCAAAGACCCTCGTGTGGTGCAAAACGGAGAGATTTTCGCTCCGCAAGACGGCAAAGACAACATGGATAATATTGTCGATCGCGTCAACGATCCCGCTTCGCATCTTCATGCTATTCCGCTCGCTATCAACTACTTTAGCGGTGCGCGCTACCCGCTCGAAGCACTTACTTTCCGTACCTGCGTCGATATCAGTACCGAAAAGATTATTAGCCTGGTAGAGCAGCGCCTCAACTCACAGCCTCAGTCAAATGAGAAGGCTGCAGAGGTGGCGTTTGTCTCGCCCGATGGAGCCGATTTCATTCCAGTCCAGTCGGCAGCTTCGGAAACTATCGCCTCCATTTGGCCTATTCGCGACTGTCTCGTAGAAGAATCTGATGGCATTTGCACAGCAATGTTTGGCTACGTTTCCACACATCCAATGGTGCAAGAAATCGACAGCGAAGACGCCGGCATGCAAAACTACATTGAGCCCACAGAAGTGGCTGTGTGGGCTCGTCCTCCAGAGACATTTGAGCCCGGTGTTCATCGTGACGTTTTCCGCGTTCGGTGGTTCTGTCGCGGAAAATCCACCCGCCAGTGGATCGCTTTGCGCTGGACCATTCGGGGCTCGTCGGCCACTATCACTGAGAACGTTCGCAGATGCAACTCGGGTGTCAGTAGCCGTTCGGATCTCGAAGCGAGAGCGCTGGAGCGGGTGCAAAAGGGCCGTAGAAACTTGCTTGCTGCCTACGAGGAGTTGCTCGAGGGTGACTGTAACAATGAGACCAATCGCAGTCCGCTCTGCGTGCCCACGCTGCCTCCCGCGACACCTGGGCAGCACTCACTTGCCACATGGAGTCGTTCCATGTTTCCCTGCGCACAGTGCGGATACTGCAAACCTTTTGAACTTGGTGTCGCCGCTAGTCGCCGCGAGCAGATCGAACTGCCGCTGAAGCACTGGGAATCCAGCGCCAAGTTGCGCGATTTTGCATTGACAGACATTCACGTTCGAGTCGACGGCTGCGATAGCAGTAAGGAGAACTGGCTCTACGTCGATATTGAGCAAAGAGGCATAGATACCGCCTTTACCAATGTGCACACGGAGCGAATGTTGGTCAAGTGCGTGCCAAGAACCGAGGAGGATCGAGTTTTGCGGTTCGGCCTGGTCGCAAACTCTATTCTCACGTGGTCGCAGGCAAGCTTCCCTCGCAATGGAGTGCTCTTTCGTCCACAGAAAGCGTGGTCTCTCCAGCAGTTGGCACAGGCACAATACGTCCGTGTGGTGCTGCGTTCGGATACTCTTCAGCTCACTGGCACAGAGATTACGGCTAGATTCTGCTGGGACGATGTACCTTACAACTCGTTCAAGCACGACAAGCGCACTTTGAGCAACAACAACAACAGCACCGACACAGATCAATGTCTGATTGATGAGTTTTTCTGTGACGGAGACCAAGCACGAATGGTTCACATTGAATTTGAGCGCGAGGACGTCAAGGGCCAGTGTCGAATGCTGTCTGGAAACGAGTACCGCTCTTGCAATCTTACCATCAACGGAACTGCTGTTTTGATCGATAGTAGCACGAATAGTCGATTGTCCTTGGCATCGTATGGCACACCGAACCAGATGTACGGCGGTCCTGGCATTGGCGGCGCTGGAAAGTTGGGCCAGCTGGGCCAAAACACACAGCCCGAGGGTTTTGTGTTGGTGCCTGGCAATTGTGTACCAGGCTGCAGTAATCTGTGCCATCGTAATAAGACTATGGTCTGCCATCGTGAATGTTCTCTGAATCATCTGAACGACAAGCGCTCGATGGGTCATGATCACCGCGACGATGACGAGGAAGACTCTCAAGTCGAGGACCAAGACCACGAACGCACACACCACAACGATCACTATGAGCCGAAGGACGAAGACGACGGTTGTGCCGAGGGCTGGCTACGTATGTGTCATACGCACCATAATGATAGCACTGAAAACGACGATCACGAGTCTCCCAAGGACATTTGTGTGCACCATCGACGCGTGCAGTATCATCTCCGACATGGATGTGGCTTTGGGCGCTGCAAGCCACGCAATCGTTGCTCCAATGACTCTCAGTGCAATGTACTTGATCCTTGCATGCGTGGCAGATGCGAAAAGGGCTTCTGCCAGCATCAGGGCCCTCTGCAACAGTGCTGTCGCTGTAATACCGAGTGCGGCAGCGGACAAATGTGCTCCAACCACACCTGCATAAAGCTGCCCCCATGCAGACGCCACAACCTGTGCGTTGCAAATGCCAGCGTTCCTGCTCACTTGGCTCATGGAGACACGCTTGGCGCCTGTTCGATTCAAGACAACGAAGAGTCTGAAAACAAACAAGACTGCAGTCCTGGTGGGTGCGTCGAGTTTCTGTTTGATCGTCCTACGTACGTCGACAGTATCGGTCTGCTCAACGTAGAACAAAACATTGCCGGTGACTCAAAGATTGAGTTTTATTCGGCAAATGGAACTATTCTACAGAGCATTCTGATGCCATCGTACCTCTATCCAAACGGACACACGTTGTTTATTGTGGGTGTGGATCAGGTTAGTCGAATGCGAGTGTGCTTCTGGATGACGGGAGCTATCACAGAGCTCAACTATCGCTACCCTGGTTCGGGCGCGGTGGTAGACTCTTGTGGCGTGTGCGGTGGTAATGGATCCTCCTGTGGCTACACTACTACCAGTGTGGCAGCTACTACTACCACAGCCGCTGCATCTACAACCACAACATCAGCGGCTAGCACTTTAGCTACCGCTTCTGCTGCTACTACTAGCACAACCGCTGTTTCTGCGAGTACTTCTACTACTGCTGCCGCTACTACTAGTAATACTGCTGCCTCTTCTACCACCAGTACTTTTGCTGCTAGCACAACCGCTGCTTCAACAAGCAGTATCAGCTACACGACAACAACATCTGCCACTGCATCTCTGAGCTTAGCCTCAACCACTAGCGCTGCAACAACAGCGTCTTCTTCAAGCAGCGGAAATGCTTCGACATCAAGTGCTAGCAGCATCAGCAGCAGCAATACAGTCTCTTCTAGTACTAGTGCCGCTACTACTACTGCAAGTGTCAGTGCTTCCACGACTAATGCTGCCTCTACTACCGCATCGCTTGCTAGTGCTACTACAAGCACCGCATCTACCAGTGCCAGTAGCACGCACTCGGCGGCAACCACAGCAAGCGCCAGTGCGAGCAGCACCTCCTTGTTGTCCGCAACTACTACTGCCAGTACTAGTGCAAGTAGCACAAGTACGACCGGAGTAGTTGTCACAACCACGCCTCCTGTTACTACTACCAAGCATCCGCATCACACTACGCACCCTCCTGCCACTACCACACCTCCTCCGCCAACGCCATCGGGCGAATGTGATGTGATTCCGGTGTTAGAATGCACGACCAACTACAACAATGGTACATGCTATAGTTTGTTTGGCTACGTGAGCGACTGCGACGAACCAGTGCAACACTCGATTTGCGGATCAGACAACTACTTTACTCCCTCGCCCAAGGACCGCGGGCAACCGACTATCTTCTTGCCCGGCCGTCAGAAGCGTGTCTTCTCGGTCGTATGGAGCTGCCCTACAAACCACGCTCACCTCTCTTGGACGCTCGATGGAACTACCACTACAGCAAGTAGCGCCTCGTGCAGCTGCGATGAAGGACCAGAGGACGACGGCAAAGTGAATGTCACCGCCAATCTCATTGTATACCGTGACCGACAGTTTGACGATCCTGTCTTTGTCGATGACCCCAACGAACCTCCCGTCTTGGACCAGGAAATCTCCTATGGTCTTCTGACGCTCGACATTCCCACATCAGACCTGGAGCTATTTTGCCTGCGCGTGAATCGTGTGCAGCTTTGCGCATGTGATAGACGTACTGTGGTGCCGTTTGATCCTTTGCGCCCAAACACCACAGGTTGCTACTCGCCAGGAACTCAGCGAGTCACTCTCTATGATCGGGCATCGAGTTACATGAATGCGTTTTATCACTTCCAGCTGCTACACAACCCTCCGCAAAATTGCAGCGGCCAGGCAGCGTTCACGTGGCAGAATCACGCCTTCACCGATAAGCACGTGTTGATTCATGCCGATTGGACCGCAACTCTGATTGGTAACGAAAGTAGCAGAAAGCGCGTTTTACCGAGCGACGAAGAGAACAATATCTATCAGCCAGAGACTAACAGCAGCAGTTCGGAACAGATTCTTGTCGAGTGCGGCAAGAAGAAGCACGAAGAGTACGTCTTCAATGGTCACGAGTGCGTACGCAAGCAAAGCATCAACATCTGGATCAAAAACAAAAATGTCAACAAGAACAAAAACAATATCAACATCTCACAACAACAGAGCCAACAACAAAACATCAGCATTGGCGGAGGAGGAGGACATGGCCATCACGATGACGACGAGGACTGGGATCATCACGATGACGACACTGATGAGGAAGCACGCATTGGACTGATTATCACTTGGCCATTGCTGTTACTGCTTTTGCTCTTACTGCTTTGCGCTTTCTGTTGCTGTTGGCAAAGAGAACCCGTACCTTTACCAATGCCACCGCCGCCGAGGCGAGAGACGACATTCTTTGCAATTCCAACCACCACACATCACGTTCAACAAAGAAAGAAACTCCCAGATCATCTGCTAGAAGAGCAACGAGCCATGGTTTTGTAAAAAAAAACAACAATTAAAGTTTATTTTGGTCAATTTGTACAGGACGCGGATCTCTATTCTTCTTTTGCTGATTGCTTGACGTCTTTTGCTGTTGATTGATGACAACAGGTACAGTCTCTCGAATCGCGCGCACTCGTGGATGCTCCGTTACGGGCAGTGGGGCGTTTTTCTTGAATTGCGCAGCGTGCTTCTCAAGCGGGATGCTGTTGTGTGCTTGCAGATTCAGTGGTATATGGATTTGTCTTCGGCTGTTCCAGTCACTCTCGCGCAAAAATTTTAGCCTCGATAAATCGGTACTGCCCCATTGTTGTTTCTCTTGCAGATAGTCCACTAGAGACAAAACTGCACGTGCAATAAATAATCCATGATCTTTGGAGAGTAACACTCGATCCTCGCAGGACATCACTGCGGTGAAGTAACTGGCAATCATTTCGTGATCATTGTAAAACTTGTCCATATGCTGCTTGGTGAGCATTACATGCTCACCGAGTCGTTCGAGATCCTTTTTCTGAAGTTCGGGAACGAGCTCTTCTGTTGTCATATGATCATCTGTTGTCAGGCTGATGTTGCTACTGAGCGAGGTGCTGCTGCTGCTAGAATCATGCAATGAAATATCAGAGAGACCAGAGCCCACAGCATTCATGTATGCTTGGTACGCTTCTCTGTATGGTTTGTCTGGATAGCGGACATAGACAAAGAGCGTCTCCGATGGCCGATAGTTGCTCGTAGCAAGTTTCCAAACGAATGTCCCGAGCATTGTCATGACGGTGTGAGCCGATGGATCAAGATAGTTTAGGTCCACTGAGGCCAGCACATGTGCATTCATGTGGTCCATTGCACTAAACGAATACACTCGCATTTGGTTCTCTGGCTCAGTGGCGCTCAGGTGCAAATATGCTTCCTTCAGAAAGTCTGCCGTATGCACAGTGAGTGCTTCTCGATTTTCTAGATTCTTCAGTGACTGTAAACGAGCGTTCCGCAACGACGCTACATTATCTGTATATTTGGAGTCGACTTTGTTTTGGTACGCCGCAGTGCTGAGCCGGGAGAATGTATCACAATATTCCTCCACCCCAGTTCCCGGAGGCGCAGAAAAGACAATATTCACAGGTCGATTGCGAAGCAATATGCGCCTCAGTAGCTGGCGAATCTCTATCTGGATTAATTCCGTTGCAGGAGACACGCCATCGAATCGAACCGATTCAACTCGCTGATCAATCGAGCGTAGTTGCTCGACAGAAAAGTCTGTGGGTAGGTCTCCATAGTCGTGCGTACTACAGAAACCGCCCATTTGCAAAAAAATGGTTATTAATTTTTTTTACAAAACTCGATTCGTTCTAATATTTTCATTTCATACAACGAAACGTCAGATTGATTCGTGCACCGACGTCTTTTTTCGCTGTCTTTGGCACCTGATGTTCCAGTAGGTCTTGGCACCGATTCTTCATGTACAGAACATCACCAGCTTTGAGCTCGTAATTTCTTGTCTTGTTGTGTTCATTCTTGAGTCGCATGCGAAATGTGCGTGTCTGTCCAAACGAAACACTAACAATTTTCGTACGATCAATATCACTCTCGTCGTCCGAGTGCCAGTCGACCGAGTCCTTTCCTGTGCGGTAGTGATTCACCAGCACAGACTCTAGTTTCATGCCAAGTAGCTCTTCGGTGCGGCGCATGATCTTCATCAGCGTCTCTGTCATTGGCTTGGGTATGTTTATCTTGCCCGAGTAATGATAGACCTTATCGAGTCTCGTAGAGGCAAAGAAAGTCTCGCGCGGTTCCTTCATCTCTTTACCAAACATTTTCACATAGCCTTGCTGAAACGAAATCTCCTTGAGCAGATTCACAAAGTACTCTTGAGACTCTGTGGCATCAAAGAATCTAGGGTAGTACTCGACGCATTGCGAGAGAATGTCCTCTGGTATCTCTGCGCGTGGCTCTCTCTTGCGCTTCATGGTTAAATAAAAAAAGGGATTTAAAAAATCGCGAGCTTTTTATCCTTGGCAATCAAATTCTACTAGCACTAGTAGTTAAATGTAAACTTTTTTTTAAAATCCTTCATTGATAATAAGAAAAAAAAACTTTGAGCCGAAAAAACTCTGCAATAGAGAGAGCGCGCGCGTTTATCATTCTCCATTGCCCCATTCGGTGTTGTTTGGTGACTTGGGAACAACTATCGTGTGGAACTTGCTATTGTACCACAACGCGACAATGCCGGCAATGATGGCCAGACCACCGATGCTGCTGAAGACGCTGATAAGCGCGATGTTGCGGGTTCTTCTGACAGCGCGGTTCGGGTCTATCGACTTGAAATAGCCTTTCGGATACGTTATGATCGCGGGGTAAGTAATGTTGACAAAGGACTTGGCAGACGCGGGCCACACGGTCAGAATGGTAGACGAGTTTTGCGACAGCTGGAAGCAGTACAGCTCTCGATTGACCTTTTGGTTGGTAAACGAAAGAGGACCCACAACAGTGGAGATATTGAGTCCGAGAATCGCAGCGCGAATCGCCGTGGGAGTGAGGTCCTCGGTCACGCGGAGCGCTTGATCTATGAGCGTAATGGAAGCAGCCATGTTGGCGTCGGCATTTGCAGTGCTGCTGTTGTACTTGCTGTGATAGAGAGCCTCGTACTGCGGTGTGCCGCCCCATACTGGATCGCTTGTATTCAGATACGGCGAATACGCCTCTGAGACTGTGGTGAAGGCACTCTTCCATGCAAGCTGAGAACGCACCAGGGGCTGAGAGATAGTGCCCCAGAACATGGTTCCCTTGGGATTGTAGTTCTTGCGGCGCATGCGATCCATAAAGATGACATTGTTCACCTGACCAAACTCTGCTACCACAATGTCGGGGTTGAGCTTCTTGTAGTTTTCAATGATGGGATCGAGCAGCTCGGGCTTGGCAAACTTGTCGTCGGTGATAATCAGAGCCCGCGTCGCGTTCGTATCGTTTCCGATTGGCAGAATGCCTGATGAGATCAGCGCTGTGTGAACGATCGGAATCAGTCCAGCGCCTCCCGCCGAAGCGCCAAACGCACCGACAAATGTCTTTGCGCCAACTGAGGCGTACGCTTGTGCGCAAGCAGATCCCAGTGTGTTCACCGAAGGCAACGGCGACACGGTCCAGAAAAAATTGGAAATCGGCTGGAAGCTAAACTCGTGCGCAGCAGAGTTGATGCACGGCACGCCGAGACGCTCCGCCGCGGCAATGAAAAACTTGAGCGCATTGGTACCGTACCCAGTCACGAGCAGATGGACCTGATCGCGTAGTACGAGTTGCTCCACAATCATGTTTGTGGTCGCTCCGTCGGCTGGTGCTCCGTCGTCGAGGTACGAGATGAGTTGCAGGCCATGAAGCACACCGCCAACCATGTACGTGGGTGTTGTGTTTACAAACAAATCCCAAACTCGAGCTTGCAGGTTGCCGCTACCCGAGTTGGGGCCGTACGCAGTGTGTGCAGTGCCAATACGAATCTTTGGGAGGTCTTGTTGCCTCTTGTGAGTAGACTCAAACACCAAACGCTCGGGCATGGCGGCTGCTCCTCCATCAAAAGAGAGAAAAACCAGAAACGCTATCAGTAATAATACAACGAGATTCATAGAATAACAGAGAACAAAAAAAAAGAAGGAGGCTTTTTTGAGTTGTTGACTATGTTCAATGTATGAATTTTTTTTCCGCTTTTTATTCGCCGAAAAATCACATCGCTAGAAGTACAATACATCCGGCTGGGGCGGGCTCACAGGTCGGGGTAGATCTGAGTGATGGTGCCGGGAGCCACAGTGTATCGATTCTTCATGCGCTCGCCAAAAACGATAAACTTCCACGATTGAGTATCGTCGTCGTAGATCATGGTGTGCTGGTATTCGTTCTGGGCAATACGGAAGGTGCGAGACTTGTCGGCGTTGCAGCCAAATCCGCTGCTCTCATTGTCTGCAATGACATAAGCAGTGGTAGCACGATCGTAATTCGCGTCGCGCCTGACAATGGTCACGGTGGGAGCAGAGAGCTTCCAGAGGTACGGACGGGCGAGGAAGATGGTGGGCATGTACACACCGTAAAAGTACAGCAGGTGATTGTAAAGAGAGAGCGTCGTAGGGTACTCGGGCGTGCCAGCGGTAAAGTTCAGCACGGTAAGGGAGGGGTATGGAGCGGTCTTCTTGTAGACAAAGTACGTGCGAATGTCACGAGAGAAGTACTTTTCGACCAGAGCGCGACCAGTGGCATTGCCTCTGATGGCATCTGAAGCGTTCAAAATACAGCTGGTGCCAAGACCACTCTCGGCGAGCACGTTGAGGTCCTGAAGATAGTTGTTCAGGGTGTTGATTACATCAGAGATATCGGTGCGGTCATTGCCGGCGCGAACGCTGGTAGACAAACCCAGTAGTACTAATAATACAAGCAAGAGAGCAAACTGAAAACGCATTTTTCCCGCAGACGGACAGACTAGTATATCAGCTTTTATGATCGTGTGGCTTTAATAAATAAAAACAACTAGGTGTTCTTTTTTAATCAATTCCTTGGAAAGATTATCAACAAATAATCGGCTTGATCCATGTTGTTATTGGCTTGCGACATGTAGGGCAAATCGGTGTACTTTTGACAGCTTCAAAGCATTTCTCACAACACATTTGGTGTCCACAGTTGACGTTGAGATACACTGGCGGCCCATCCTGGCACCATACGCACAATGGTTCGTAAGCAGCAGGAGAAGAAGGAGGATCGGGTGCATTAGCTGCGGGTTTTGCGACTGGAGGAGCTTGTTGTTGTTGTTGTTGTTGTTGTTGTTGTTGTTGTTGTGCTATCAATTGAGCCCGTAGCGTCTCTTGGAGTATTTTTTCTTGCTCCTTTTGAATCGACCGCTCGCTGCGTTGAACCAAATTCCGTATGAGTTGCACGTTGTGAAACTCACTCGATCTTAGAATCTCGATAAATTCATCGGAGCCAATCGCAGTGTCATAGGATCCGGAACAGAGATGCTGATTCTCTTGTAGCCACATAATGAGGCACCGCTTCATGTCCTGCGGGTAGTTTTCGAGAAACCAAACAGGGGCGTGTATTTTCTCTCCGAGTTGTAGGCATTGATCGTGTGGCAGATCTCGGATCCATCGTTTGGCAGCGCCATAGTCGCCCTCATTACACTCCGCGAATTGTTTGAGCTTCTTCATTATCATTTGCTTGCTCATAAATTCTAGTTTTTCTGCCGCTTCAATAAACTCACTCGATACGAAAGTTGCACCCCCGTTGGTACCATAGAATATCCCTCGTTTCGACATCCACTCGAAAAAAGGTTCAGCTGATCCGTTGCAAGATGAAGGTAAAACGTGGTCCGGCATCGAAAGAAGTCTAGCCGCACTGGAGAAGCAAACCGAGACCCAGGTGCGACAGATCAAATCTTTGATTTCGCGATATGAATCAATCAATTTCACAACCGGAACAGAGATGCGCGGGGGAGTTTGCGCCGGAAGCAAACTACAGGGAATGGGTTCGATCTTCTGTGCAGTAGGAGAAGGGGGACTGGTTTTTGGCGGCGGCGGTGGCTGCCATTTTCCGTCATCTTTGATCGCATAAGCGAGAGCTTTGAGTTTCATCGCTATGTCTGCCGAGCCGAGAGCAGTGGCTTTGTCAAGCGCTGCTAGGAAATCATCCGACGCGTTGCTGTATCCTATTGAGTAATAGAATTTTTCGTGTTGTGCCAGTTTACTCCAGAAATTATCTGTGCGACCGCCGCAGTTTCTGGGTAATGCCAATTGTCCAAGTTCCAAGTGATCGACAATCACTTCGTATTGATGAGATGTGAAATGATTCTCTAGTAGTTTCTGGAATTCATGATATCGCTGGACACGACTGTTGGATCCGCTCATGTCTGTTGCGATCAGGAGGGAATGGTTGTTATGAAAAAAAAATGCACTGAAGGACTGCTCGATTTTATGCTGTCCTGTACATTCTACTAAAGTAAGACTTTTTTTCAGTTTCTTTTTTCACCAAAAAAATTCTACTACCTACAGTAGACCCTCTGTCGCACATAAAGGGGCACCCACTGCATCGTCATTCTGGTTTTTTCCACAATGGCCACACAAGTGTCGACAGTCTCTTTCGGCCAGCGAGGACTGTTTGTCTCTTCCTCCCAAGCCATACCTTCTAAAGGACAAGTGATCTTGCGAGAGACACCCTTACTGCAAGCGAGCGATTTGGATACGCTTCGAATGGGTTTCCGCGCTCGTTCTGTGGCCTTGACATATGCGGCATTGTTTCATCCTAAAGTCTACCAGAACATCATGAAGAGTCATCCTATCACTGATAAGACAGCGATGACGCTCGACCAAGAAGCTCAACAGGATCTGGCTAATCTATTCCATTTGCTGCCTTCTATGCAAGTTGATACAATTGTCAAGGTCTTTGTCGCTTTGACCCGCATCAACCTAAACTTCACCAACGAGCAAGGAATCCCATGCAGCGGCTACTACCCACAATTGTCCTATGTGAATCACAGCTGCCAGCCAAATTGCGAACTCCTCCGAGAAAACCATACCATCTCTCTCGTATCGCTGCGTCCTCTCGCGATCGACGAGCAGCTTTTCATTTCGTATACAATCACAAAACCTCCTCTGGAGGAAATCGACCTTTCGGAGCGTCAGATTCTACTCTTCAAAGATCATTCTTTCCGCTGCAGATGTCGCTTGTGTGAAGAACAACAGAGGGAGAAAAATGAGCGTTTAGCTCAGCAGCAGCAAAAAGCACCAGCAGATGAATAAAAAAAAGAATGTAATACGAGTAGTTCTACACAAGGCTAGTAGAATAAATTAAAGCGGCATTATAAAATCGAAAAATAACAGAACCTTTTTTGCGCACTGAATCAAGCCACAGCAGCAGAAAAGATGCTTCAGAAGACATCCAATATCGAATTGTTTTATTATCTCGGGTGTTCTAGTCACTCTATCGCCAATATGCATGTGTTTATGCACGTACGTCAGCCGTACTCGTCCACCGACAACGCTGCAATTGAGGGAAACTCTTCGCATGTCTACAACGCAATGATACAGGAGCGGATGATACAGCTTGGCGATAACGCAATGATCTTTCACCTGAATCACGGAAAAGACGTTTCCTGCGTTCATGTGAAACATGAGGCTTTTCCTTGGATACTACTTGGCATGGACGACGCATCGAAGCTACTCAATCTCTTGCTCAAGGCCGACAGAAGTCACGACAAGAGCGCAATGATCGTCTCGATGGAGTTTCATTCGAAGCGAGCCCATCAGTGTTTAATTTATGAAATACCGTCCTGTGAAACGCGCAAGGCACTGCAAAGCATTGCTCAGTATTCCATGAAAGTTGGAAAAATCGAGCGTTATGAAACCTCCAAGAACATAGACTATGTGAAGCAACTGCTAGAATAAAAAAAAAATTTATTTTTACAATGCATAACGACTCCATTCCGAGTGTCCTTTTCTTCCGTTTGGTTGATCGTGCTTGCCTAGTGTGCGCACACGATCAAACTCTGACAATCTCAATTCGTCTTGCAGTGCTTTCAGTCCATGTTTCACAAGCACATCATCCCAGTCCTTGCAGCCCAGTCGCGGATCGATTTCGTAGAGCACAACAGTCCAACCGGTGCTCTGTAAGGAAGCAATCTCTCCGTCGATAATCCCACGGAGCTTCAGTCGCTTCTTTTCTGCCTCCTTGTCGTTTTCATTTGGTTTCTCGTAATCGAGACATAGACCCAGCAAGGGTCGCGAGAGGCCATCAGGTGAGTCTTGCCAGCGAGTCTGGAGGTGGCGCTTGAACCTTCCAAAGTTTTGCACGCCCAGGGCAGCATACACGCACGCACAGGCAGAAGCACACGCGATCGCTTTGGCCTTCTCCGGACCCTCTGCGAGGTACACCACAGGAAGTTGCTCCAGACGCCCTGGCTGTACCCAGAAGAAACCGTTTGCTTTGCTGAGTGGACCCGCGCTCTTCTTTGCGGCGTTTTCGTTTGCGTTCTCATAGTCGACCTTGGTGCAGGTGTCTTCTTCGAGATACACTCGCTGTACCGCAACGACCTGTTCCTCTGGAGGCAGTGAGTCTTTGCTATGATCGTCGCCCACACAAAAGTATAGCACCGCTGGGTAGACACGTTTCGGAGGTCGATGACGCTCGCCCTTTGGAATGGCATGATTGTAGGCAAGAGCGGGTGCATAGCGCGTGAATGGAGAGTCTTCACATGCAATTGGATTCAATAGATTCAAGCCGCGGGTCTTGCGCTCGTACTGCGCTGCAAGCGTGCCTCGAACGCTGGTACTTTGCGCATACAGTTCGCGTATCATACGAAGCTGATCATCGAGTGGCACAAGTGATGCCTTGGCAGGCTTGGGCAAGCGGTGCACAGGAGTGGCCTTTGATCGACCCGAGGCAAAGTCACGCAGCCAATTCCAGATGGCTTCTTCGCTGACTTGGTCCCGCGCAATCCACTCCCACTCGGCACGAGCATGTTCTTCGCCTTCTGGCTTGAGCTTGGCGTTCTTGTGACTCAAAAGAGCAACCGAAGCGTTTGCCTTGTACTTGTAGAGGCAGTAAAGCAAAAACGACATGCAGCCCGTACCGCCAATCTTTAGCGGATACTCTGTCCAACGGAAAGTCTTTCGTTTCTTTGCGGTGGCGTCTTGAGGTAGGTTTTTCTGGCGCCTCTTTTCGTTTTGATATGCAACAAACTCGGCCGTGTCTTCCAGTTCTAACTCTTCAATCTTCATCGAACGGTCCGGGTCGGAACGAAAGCACGCATAGATCTCATGCGGATGTTCGTTTGCGTAATCACGCCATTCGTTTCGCTCTTTGAATGTACCAATGAGCGGAGCGGTCTCTGGTTGTTTTCTTTTGACACTGACGGTACTCTCGGGAGGCGGTGCAGCAACAGCAACATCAACAAACTCTGTTGTCCTTACTGGCTCTTCAAAGCTACCAGTGGCAAAGATTGCAAACGCATGTCTCACGCCTTCCCTGGCCATTTCCATTTGTTCCGCTTCTAAACCGGTCGGAATCACTTGGGCTATTGTCAACGGACTCGGGCCACGTCGAGATAATCGATAGCGAACATACTGCCGAAAGCGTTGTCCAAACAGGTATCCAATGTCTTTGTACGTGAGCATGTAGGATGCGTATCGTCCGTCGCCGCCCGATAAACGCTGCAGTCCGCGGTACTGAGGCGAGTCAATGTTGAACATGGACAGCGGAACACTTCCACCGCGCTCATAGGGCACAAAGTCCTCGCGTGATACAAAGTTGCGGTCAGATCGCAAGTAGAGATAACGAGGCGGTTCCAGCTCAGGGTTCTGTTGCACAAATGCACGCAACGTTCCGTCTGTCGCGCGCTCAATTTCCTGCGAGCTAAAAGCGGTGCCTCTTTTTTCCGCTTGTAGAGCCTCTTGTGACTTCCAGTTCCATTCGTTTACTACATTTGCCGTAGTGGGCTGGATTTGGCACGCGCAATTGGCTGTGATCTGCCACAAGATGGTGCTATTGCGGTGTTCGTCGCCTTTCGACTTCCAGCAGGCGAGGAGAGGATTCTTCTTGCTGAGCAAAGCATTTTTCAGTGGTTCGATAAACTTTCGACGCATGTTGAGCAGCGAATGAAACACCACCGAAGGAAACACTAGCAGTACAGTTCGTGGGCAATCGGGCGAGCGGAACCACTCGCGCCGCTGCGTGATTTTGATCAGCTGATCAAATTTCATGTTGGTTTCCTTGGATAGCCTGGTTTGCAGCTCAAGTGCGATATGATCGCCAAACTGAGTGCACTCTGAAAACTCGATATCTTGCAGCAGAAAGTATAGGCGCGTCGGCAGTACGTCGAAAACCATCTGGCGCCAGTGATTCGATAGTGCATCGTCCCCTTCTCGCCACACACGATAGATTTCGCTGTTTGTGGCGACTAGGCGTCTCCCAGGGTCACGCAAACGAATCGATAGTGCATTGAGAGGAATGTCAAATTCGTTATCGCTCTCTTCTGTATCAATCCACAAAGAAGCGCCTGCGCGTTCCGTTGCATTCTTTAGTGCTTCAGCAAACAACTGCCGACACACTACTGGCGAATCGTCTAGTATGACCATCGGCGGCGGAGGCGGCGCTACGCCAATGTGAATTATTTGATTGCTTGTGGTAGTAGCAGGAGGAGGAGGAGACAAAAACGGTAAGCTGATGGTGCTACCACTTCGCGATACACTGGGAGAGGAAGACGCTGGCGATGATGATGCATCTGGAAACTTTCCCACTTGCCAATCTTTGCACGAACCAGACAGTGGACCTTTGGCCTGAATAAAGGAGGATAGTTTTGTTGTTGCTGCTTTTGTCTTGTTTTCTTCGTCCTTGTCGGCGGTGTTGTTTGTTTCACAGGAAAGAATCTTGTTTAGAAATGGAACAACGAGATGTTCGTGCGGCCAGCCCAGCTCCACAGTCAGCTGCACGAAATGAGCCCCCGCTAGTTCGGCTGCGAGTATTTTGATTGGATCCTCAAGTGTCTGGATGTACCCGAGCAAATACGTGCGTAGCGTGATGTCGTATAATCTCGTTTCTGGCTTTCCAAAGTCTGCTTGCGCAATATAACTCTCCACAATCTTTCTCGCTTGATGCCAATACTCATTGAGCTTTTCGTGCGGAATGGAATCCGGTGTGGAGTATCCCATCTCAATCCACGCACGGAGGCTGAATTCTACAAACTGCAACATTCGATGGATAATGCCACAAAGCGCAATCATCTTCTCGGTTCTCTCGTCCGAATCGCTGTTTGCTTCAAACTCCTCCAATGCCAGAGTCTCACTCTCGCCGTACTGGGAACTTTGTGAACTTACATCTTGATAGAGAAACTTTTCGTAGTAGGGTCCGGTATGAACGGGAAAGTTGCACTGCGCAAACTGATACTTGGAGAAAGCCATAGTGTTCTTTGCCATTTGCTGCACAGCACCTTGCAGTCCATCGGTAGGCAGACAGGGAAACAATCCCACGGACAGATCTTTTGTTGTCTGTAGTGTTTTCACAGACAGGCAACCACGGACTTGAATCGTGTACACAAAGTTGTCCGCGCCACCGCCTCCGTTTCCACTGGCTCTACCAAAAACACAGTAGAGTAATAGGTACTCGTAAGCGGCATATCGTCTGCCATAGTACTGCGCGGCTATCTTGTTCATCTCTTTGAAATGATCCTTGTAACTGTCGCCGTCTGGTGAGGTTAGCATCACAGAACGCACGGCTGCCCAAGGAATCACACGCGCGTTTGGGTTCTCTTGCAACACCGCGGGAGTCAGTTCGTTCATCCACCACGCTCGTAGTGCATCCTCTACAAATAAGGCCTTTTGGCTCTTCATAGCCCTACTCATTGTCAACTTGATCTTCTTCCATACATTAGAACCCAGCTCCGATGTACTCTGATTCGATACGCTGTGTGACAACAACAACGAAGAAGATTCTTGTGCACCTGTGGTGTTGATCATTGTACCAGCGAGAAGGAGGGAGGAAAAAAAAATTTTGATCAACGGCCTCCTTAAAAAGCCTAGAGCTTTTTTTACTAGACAAAAAGAAATTTTACTCTCTCCATTGATAGAAAGCTTTCTACTAGAGCGCTTTTTTTGGTCTTTATCCTCCCCCATGCAATCATCTTCGTCGTCTACTTCAAAGACTTCTGCTGCTCCAAGACGCAGCATTCGTGTTCCATCTGCCCGGCCCGAAGTTGACATTCAATATGTTCATGGACAAGCAGAGATTGATACACGCGCAAATATTGTTCGTGCCAACTACTTTTCGATGGACGTATACTGTATCGGAGCAATGGCTTCGTTGCTCAAGTTTTTCATTTTCTTTGTGTCATTGTTCTCGGGCGCCGTCATCCTCTTGATTCTTACGGCGGCTTCGTGTTGGGTCGAGTGGCTGATCATTGTACTTACATGGCTCAAGATACCACACATTCGAATGGCTCCATTCTGGTTGGCAATCGGTCAGTTGGCCTTGGACCTGAGTTACTTACTTGTGTGGATTCTCATCTACTGGAGTGACGTTGAAATCGGTCACGGTTGGTGGTGGTCGGTGACAGTTGTGTTGGGACTGCATGCCATTCTGTTCCTAGAGGTGGTGATTGCGTGTGCAAATGTATCGCATAGCATCCTATCACATCACGTCATCGTCACGCAGCTCAGGCGCATCTCTGCAAGACTGGAACAAATCGATCCTCTCCCTGTCAAAATCAATGCATCGCCGCCGCCGCCGCCAGTGGCATCTTCTTCTTCCTCCCCCGTTCCACCGCCCGTTGTTACTATGTCAACAGAGCCGATTCATAAAACAAATTACACCCGAGAGGCGGTTTCACGTGTCGATGACCCAAGTGTTCTCGAATCACTGGTCAGCAAGGAGGACGATGAAGATCTTTGGTCATGACAAATTCTTTGATAAAAAAAATTTTTACTTGTGTAAACTTTTCAGGGTAAAAATAGAAAATTGTTTACAGGGGTCCAGAAAATCGACACTCCATAAACATTAGACCCGTCGGCTGTCGACACCTGAAAAGCTTTCATAAGGTTTCACACAAAAGTTTACATCGGTTTTATAATCAGCAAAAAATCTGACGTCAGATCATCTTATTAAAGGGATTTCTTTTTTTGAAATTACTAGTTTTAGACCTGTAGCGTTTTTCTCTCTCTACAGAGTAGTGATGCGCAGCTGGTTTGTTTTATTAAGTATTGTATTTCTGATCGTTGCAGTTTCTGCACGAAGACCCTACGACTATGTTATCGTGGGCGGCGGTGCAGCTGGTTCGCTTATTGCGAATCGCCTCTCTGCAAATCCCGACAATGACGTGCTTGTGATTGATATCGGAACGGCCTCTTGCCCTGCATGCGATGCCAACCTCGGTGCAAATCTCGCCTCTAGCTCGCCCTATGGCACCTTCCCTCTTCCCATCGAACAACAGTACCTCAAGTTTGTTCGTCAACCCTCCCTGTACCAGTATCATGGCATTGGTGGAAGCACCAAGTCTTTTGGCGGTGTGCACACCATGCCTTCGCGTCAGTTCCTTGATTCGTACTTCCCTCCTGGCTACCGCTATGATGACCTGCTGCCCAACATCAAAGCCACTCAGGATCACTACTGTCACTATCTGCCGCAGAGCATCACTGGCATTTCTCCTGCCGACTGCATTTCTTGGCATGGCAAGGGCGGCGAGATGCAGAGTGTGTTCCAGTCGCCGAGCTTCCATGGCCCCGCCATGACTGCTCTTGGTGCATACCTTGGCACCCGTCCCGATGTTGGCAATACTACCGATCTCAATAACCCCAATCTGAAGCGTGGTTTTGGCTGGGAACAGCGATGGAGTCGCCAGGCGAACAAGTCGGACCTCAGCTCGCCTCGCAGCCGCAACGATGCGCAGATTGGTTTCCTCCCTCCGTCTCTGGTCGCCTCGCGTCCCAACCTCGATTTCCTGCTAAACACCCGCGTGACTCGTCTGCTCAGCTTGGGCACATACATCTGGGGTGTGGAGGTGCTCGTCGGTGGCACTGACCTCGATATCATTCGTGCGCGTAAGCATATCTTTGTGTGCGGCGGTGTCCTCGAGACTCCCAAGCTGCTCGAGCTGTCGGGCATCGGACAGCCTGCGGTTCTTGCTCAGTACGGCATCCGTCTGGTTGCAAACAACAGCGCTGTGGGTGCCAACCTGCGCTCTCACCAGGCTCTGATTGTTAGCTTCCGCACCAAGAACGTCATCACTCCTGATCTCACCAAGAGCACCTACAATGCTGCCCACATTTTCTTGAACATTTCGGGAGACAACACCCGTGCCAACAACTTCCAAGTTGAGCTGCTCAATGGATTCTACGTCGAAAACGTCGAGGGTGCTGCTAATGGCCTGCCCGACGCTATTGCCCAAGGATTCCTTTCTGGACAGGGCTCGTTCCCTTACATGGCTGCTGAGATTGAGCACCACGCCCCTTCGGTTCTTGGATCAGTGCACATCCAGAGCGCCAATCCAGTGGATCCTCCTCGCTATGACTTTGGCTGGGGATTCAATCTCTTTGCTGCCCCCGACGTCCCTCGCTTCCTGCAGGCGATCGCTCTCGTCCGTGACATCTTCACCGGCAACAACTCGTTTGCTCAGCAGTACATCGAGGAGGAGGTCTGGCCCGGAAACAAGTTCCGCGATTTCTACATCAAGCAGGGCATCACTCAGGAGCCTCTGCTCACCACACTCTCTGACACTCTGGCTCTCCAGAATGCCATGACTCACTTTTACCACATCACTGGCACCTGCGCTCTTGGCCAGTGCACCAACCTCGATGGTGAAGTACGCGGCGTCCAGGGCGTCTCGGTCTGCGACAATAGCATTCTCCCCGAGAATCCCGATGGCAATCCGACCACTACGCTCTTTGGTGTCTGCGATAAGATTGTCAAGATTCGCATCGCAAAGGACGCGGCTTCGCGTTGGTGATGATCTTTTTTTTTTTGATGTTACAACAAAAAAACTTTTTTTTGTTTTCTCCAAGTCCATTGTGTAAACTTTAGTGTGAAACATTATGAAAGCTTTTCAGGTGTCGACAGCCGACAGGTCTAATGTTTACGGAGTGTCGATTTTCTGGACCCCTGTAAACAATTTTCTATTTTTACCCTAAAATGTTTACACAATGGACTTTAAGATTTTTGTCCTTTGTCTAGTAAAATCATGCAAATACCATTCGTCTGGTAGCACGGGAGGTAAGACGTCAACGGGGAGAACCTCTATCAACAATAGCTACAAAAGCTCGGTTTAAAGAGGAGCACCATGTTGATACAAGAACAGTAGCCAGAAGCAGCAGCAAACCTCAACCAACAAGGGAAAAAAAAGGACTCTATGTTTCGTTACTCTTTGCTTTTGTTGTTTGTCATCTTCTTGATCTCATCCATCGAATCGCGTGCTCTGCATTCCGACCCAGATGCTTATTGGTATAAGCTCATGCACCAGGGCTACAAAGAAGACGCATGGCTGCTCCACAAGCACGGATTCGAGTCTGTACCAGATCCTTTCTACAAGCGCGGATTCAATGTCTCTGGGTTTTCATCTTCCTATCATCAGCAGCAGCAGCAAGGCGATTTGCGTCGAAAGCGCGCATTGGATGTCAAGTTTGTACCAGACCCCAATCCTGAAGCAGTTCCAATTCCTGATGGTGCACCGACGATTAGCTTTGGGCTAGTGATTTCGGATATGCCGGGATACGATGATGCGATCTACAGTATTCTGCATCATCGAGGCATTCGGATGATGCAATGGAGAACGAATCGTGATCGCAAACTTGTGATCAATGGCACCGTGCACTACATTGACATCAAGGTCCTCAGTGGCGGACCGGATTGTAGCAACTTTCTGATCGCCTACGAATACCTGATCACAGAGGTGAAGGTCGACTTTCTGATTCATCCAGTGAACCCAGACTGTCAGCGATTGCCATTCCTTGCAGAGTCATATGGTATTCCGATTATCAATTCGCCAGACTACTATCTCGGCATCCTCCAGAACGATCCTACACTGCCCTACTACAACCTGACTCAGTTGTATACCGTCGCCGCCAATTATAGTTTACTGGTGCCCAGCTGCCTTGTGCCGCTCGCACTGAAAGGCGCAAAAACAATTGCTCTGATGCATGCAGGCAGCGTTGGCATTGGAGTGATTCCGTTTGCAAACGCTGTGATCCCGTTCTTGAACTTTACCAAGGTTCTGAACGACAGCTACTTTGATCTGGAAAAGCAAAAGGAAGCCTCAAGAACATCAAAACCATGTTCCTATGTGCAACCATATATCGATCAGCTCAAAATCGCCAAACCCGATATCTTTGTCTATTCGATGGGACCAGACTTTACTGACGAATTTACACGTTGTCTGCGCCTCTCGAGCTACTATCCTCCTGCCACGTACATCTACACTGGCAACGGTCTGCCGGATACCGCTGACGCGTGGATGACTTCCCTGACCCTGAGAAACGATGCCTGGCGAGACAAAACCAATGTCACTGATCCGCTGATGGTCTCTGTCCAAAACTACACAGAAGACTATATCCGTCTGTGGAACAAGACCAACATGGACCTCATTTCCTACGCTGCCACCAGCAGCACCATTGGTACGCTGGTAGTGGAAGCTCTCAAAATGTCGAACAGTCTTGATCCAGCGCGATTCCGCCAAGCAATGCGCAGACTCAATGTTAGCACGGTGATCGGCGAGACGTATCTCATCGATGGCCCGCAAATCTTCTACAACCCGTTCCTATGTCGCCAGTACGGCAACGGTCGCAACGCAAACGACTCGTACATCATCTTCCCATTTGATGCACCCACGGCCAGAGCAATCGTGTATCCCGCTGTCGTGGAGATTGATCCGGTGTTTGCGCGTTCGCTTCTACCAAAGCGATGGCTCAACATAAGCCGAAAGTTGGGTCTAGGATTAGGAATCGGATTGGGTGCTTCGTTAATCCTCATCGCGCTCGGTGTGTTGTATTACTTTGGATGTTACAAGAACGTGATCCTATTGATACCCAACAAATACGGCAACGAGGAAGCGGAATGGGGAACTTCGTAGAATTTTAACGTGGAAAAAGTGGATGTGTCTAGTAGAACAATTAAAAAAATGTATTTCACTATCGTTAGTAGAATGTCTAGTTGCATATAAGCCGCGACAACTTGAGCGCAGTTTTCATATTGGCCCTTCATCCTTGCCTAGATGTCTCTGTCGATGGAAACGCCTTGCACGCCAGACAAACGGAAATACTCTGTGACCATGTCGCCCCCACCTGCTCCAAGAAAACTGATCTTCAAGCGTCAGATGTTGGGTGAAAGGGCATTGGTACTATCTTCAAACGGAAGCAGTCGTTGGGTGATGTTGAAGAGCGACAGAGAAGGCGACGGATTGTGGAATGTGCGCCACGATGACTTGCAACGGTTGCTGGGAGGAAAGTACATGGTTGCCATTCCTGCCAATGAATTTAGCAAAGAGCTACCCTCGAACGCGAGACTGCCCGAAAGCTGCAAATGGACCGTCTATTGCAGAGAGGTTGAAGAAGACGACGAAGAAGAAGAAAGAAAGATTCCATCCAATCGCTACAGTCCGAGTTTCAAAGGCGACGTTGTACTTTTGCTGGACAATGCCATCACGGGCTGCACGATTGGTATCTCGGAGAACACGTCCCGACAGATACCAGAGAAATTTTTGCCTAATACTGCCGCGCAGTAAACACTGAAATGCTAGGAAAAAAGAACTATGTTTTCTCAACTTTAGCTCTTTAAAAAAAAATGTAATGATAAAACCTAGATTTTGTTGTCTCTATTCATTAGGGAAAAAAAAGACTCATGAGTACCACTACTACTGCTGTTACTCCCGTGCCCAAGAAGGAACGATGGATGAGAGATGCGCTTGTTGGTGCTGCTATGGGAATCGGGATTGTGGCAGGATTCTTAACGACATATGATATCGACATGAAATCAACCAGGGACGGCGGCGTGTCGCCTGTTTCACATACCAAGTGGCGCTGGGATGCTCCTATCAAAAGTGTGAAACTAATTCGCTTCCAGAGCACCAAGGACGCTCATGATGTAGTGGACGCCACCAACGGCGAAAAGAAATATGAAGTAGACTTCAAATGGAGATTGGATGTAGAATAATTAAAAAAAAATAACTTTTTAATTTGTATCAAAAAAAAAAGAACGATGCATTTTTTTCTTCTTCTTCTTCTTCATTTCTTGGGCTTGACGCTTCCGCCCTTGCTGATAAAGGCGCTCTGGAGACCTGCATCACGCAGCACAAACAGCCAGCGCTCAATGTCCTTGGGCAGAATTGTCTCGCGCTTACGGTGACGCGCCATGTGATTCACGCCCTCCATCAGGGTGACACCAGCAGCCTCGGCAGCCTCCTGGAGCACCTCCATGGTTTCGCGCTGGAAACGAAAGTCTTCTCCGCCGTTGATGTTCAGCTCCTTGACCACATCCTGCGTGATCTCGCGCACCAGGCGCTGGAAGGGCAGTTTGCGAAACATTGGCTTGACGGATCGCTGCTCCTTGCGAATCTCAATCAGAGCACGAGTTCCAGGGCGAAAGCGATGCGGTTTGCGTGGCTTCTTGGCGCCTCCTTCTGCTTCGTTGGCAGACGCTCCGCTTCGAGCCGCAACTCCTTTCTTGCCACCCGATTTCTTTGCGGGAGTAGCCGGTTCAGATGATGCTGTTTTGGCAGCAGCCGCGGCGGCAAGAGCAGCCTTTTTGCGAGCTAGAGTACTGCCGCCGGTAGTTTCCTCTGATGCACCCTTGGCGGGCTGAGCCTGCTTGCGACGTGCCGAGCCCTTTGCAGGCGAGCTTGGCTCCTGCGAATCGGATCGCTTCGAACGCTTGTTGCGAACAGTCTCCTCCACCTGAGAAGGCATGGTAACGTCGAGGTCGGCCATTTTTTTTCTTTCCTGCTAGCAGATGGGACTCTGTAGAATGTCGGATTTTTCGTGCGCCTTTTATCTCTGCGGTGCTCTGAAACTTGAGCCGGTCTACTTGTGGGCGCAAAGTATGTCCAACCTTGTCCGAAAGTGCGGGTTTTATGTCTTTTCCAGCGGTTCTCATTTTGTTTACGTTCCTGTGTGGGTTTTGTTGTTCTAGCGATGGAAACTCTAAAACTTTTCAATCCACTCGACACGATCGGTACTGTTACGCAAAGTCTCTGGACGATATGGCGGTGGTGACGACGACGAAGAAGAAGACAAAGGAGCGATTGAATCTCGCGTGTTTGGTTCGGTGATGGCTTCTTGCCAGCAATGCGGAACAAGCTTTAGCCATGGTGAGTCGTCGCGAATAAGCGTTTTAGATGATGCACGACATCGCGATGCGCAATCATCAAACGCGAGATTCGATCGCATGCAACACGTGATACAGCTGGCATACAAACCACAGCACTTGGTGACATTGTGGCACGCGAGACACGAATAGCGGTATCGGTTCTGACAACAGTTGGTCGAACCATTCACCTCGGTTCGTGCACAAAGGTAACCGCGATCGTCTGCGACCCATGTGGGATCGGTAGCGACTGCTTGTATGCATATGTGATCGCTTTGAAGCAACTCGCGATCGAATGGGGCTTCCTGTACAATGAAGCCCCGCTCATCGATTCGTCGCTTTGGATCCACAGGGGCCATGGGTAACTGCAAAGTGGTGGTGGTGGTGTAATTCTCATCATTATCTTTGAGGGTTAGCTGTTGCTGAAGACTCTGTAGATATCCATAAAACACCACTGTGCTAGAAATTGCAAAGCACAATAGAATCAGTAATTTTCGGTTCATTTTTTTGATAAATATATTTTTTCCCTTTTTCTAGTCTACAATTTAACATCTGTTCGCACGACCATCGACTGTGGCAATGGAGCACCACTCGGAGACAGTGACGCGCGACGGAGGAGCTGAATCTCCTTGTCGAGTTTTACTTGAAGGCTTACAATGGCCTGTGCCTTCCATACGATGATGATCAATATTCCAATTGCAATCGCAATAAAGGTCCAGTACTCCCAGACGAATTTACTCGGATCTGGAGCATCACAGCTGCCTGGTTTTCTGCAACGACAGCCCACGCCGTAGAGATAGAACTGGCCTGCGCCACAAAAATCGGCTCTCCGCAGCAACTGAAGCCACCACCACGAATCCACCTGCAAGGAGCCGCTAGATGGTGCGTCTAGTAGTGTAATGTTGGCGTCTCGCGTAAACATCTCAAACAAATGCAGAAAAGCCTTTTCGTTGTAACTGGAAGGCGTAGAGGAGAGGTAAAACTTGGAAGCGCAAATAGCGTCGGTACGGCACAGCTCAAGCAGCTGTGATGTGTTTGTCGTTGTGGTGGTAGTTGCCGATACGGTGCAAATGGATAGGAACAAGAAAACAAGTACCACAAGAGAACGAATCATGGATTGGTTAATATCGAGGGCTCCCCAGTGCGAGACTCTTTGATCCACATGACTGCATGTTCCGGATTGTAGTTTGGTTCGTGAGCCTTTCGGATGCAGTCTAGCACCATCAGTAGTATGGGAAGTGAGTCGTTTGCTTCCTCCAATCGTTTCGCAGCCACCGATCGATTGGGATGATTTGGATTGTCTGCAATCTCCTTGGTACTCGCGGGCGAGTTCTGAGATGCCATTCATAACGATAGTGCAGTTTTTGGCGCTATCATAAAATACTTTCAGATGTATACTAAAGTACCATAAAATACTTACAACTTTAAATTGTCTTTTCCCCCCTCCCTCTCTTTTTTTTTCTTCTTCTGCAATGGACCCGAATCATGAAGTTGCTCAAAGCTTACTTCCGCCACATGATGCTTCAGGTTCTTTATTACCTGCGGCGGCGGCGGCGGCGTCTTCGTCGTCGTCTTTGGTTAATGGCTTGGAAAATCTGAGAAATTCAGTGAATCAACAGCAATCTTCATCCTACGCCGTAGCCCCTGATATCAAACCCACCATCAACTATGCCAAGCAAGTAGTACATCATCACCACTACTCTGAGGAGAAGCAGAGAAAGAAGATCAAACAGGAGACAGATGAAGAAGAGAGCGGGGTATCAAACAAAGAAGAAGCGGTGCACGTGCATATCGATGCAGTATCGGAACGAGAAATGTATCCTGCTGGAGAAACTTACAAACGAGGCTGCTTCCATTGCCATAAAGCTGTGAAAAGACAATATCCTCCACATCCAGAGGCGATAGGCACGTACTACATTGTCTGTGCCAATGCATGCGGCAGGTTGGTGCTGCATAGAGAATGCGCAAACAAGATTGCACTTGATCCCAAAGCCGAAAAGTTTCATCGTTGCGACAAGTGCCAAGGAGAGTTTACAGTCAGCCCGACGCTGGCGATTCTTCAATCGCTCTACGACACTGGCAGGCGAATTCCGTTTCGAAAGCTCCTTCGCTATGGGCTTCACTTATTTTTACTGAGCTATTTACTCAAGTTCTGGTGGTTCCTTACTATCGTAGTGGGCTATGAGCCCATTGATCGTGTGCATAATCCCGCACTGATCAAAGCCAAGAGCGTAGGGTTCTTTGATATCTTTGTGTACAACTTTACTGTTATGGATCGAGTGAGTCACACATGGATCGGCCAAGTCGGTCGTTCGATCGGTGCCGAGTTTGATCCAGTGGCGTATCGCTCCTATGGACTGAAGCCAGACGCAGGCCAATTGTGGCTCACGGTGCGCTTTCTGACGTTTGTGGCTGTGATGTACTTTTTCATCAACTTGCTCGTCATGATGCTCGGCTGGAAAGTACGAGGTTTCTTCACCTACGCGGAAATCAAAACCAAAACCGGGCTTGTCTCGCCTGCAAAAGGAGCCAAATCCACTCCAAGGACCCATGGAAAGAAGGTGCCCAGAAACAGAGCGCACTAAAACTTTTTTTCTACCGCCCTCCCTTTTTTTTGATAGCGTTAAAGGACATTACTAGCTTTAGTAGAATTAAGATTTGCATAAATGTATTAAGAAAGACCCGTCAATTAAACAGGAAAACCCCATGAAACACGCGCTAGTTGTGTCGCCTAGTCAACTCGCAAAGATGTACAACTATTGGATGCAACGACAGTTTCATTTGTACCACCGCGCCCTCTACTTGTACTATCGACAAGTTAGATTATTATTTTTGGAAGATCGTCTTGTTCTAGCGCCAATGAAAGAACAAGTGAACAGTATTATCAGCAATAACAGTCCTCGTATGACAGCAGCGGATCTACAATGGAAACCTTCTCTTCGCGTGGGGTTCTTGCTCAATTTGAAACACATTGTCAGAGAAATCTTTGGCGAAAGCCATCTTTTTGTGAGAGACGATACGTTATACTATGATTACGATATGCTCTCCAGATTTCGTGTTATCAATGTTATGCCTGAAGAACTTTGGCCACTTCATGTTGTCAAAGGATGAAAAATTCTTGTAAAGATTTTTTTCTACTAACTCTAGTAGAAGCAGTTTGTGTGTATAAATAGACCTTGGTGTAGTTTGCATTTTTGTCAATGGCGCGCGTTGCAGAGCAACAGTGGAGCAAACAGCAGCAGCATGAGCGGAAAAAGCGAGAAACGCACACGATGCCTCTCACATCTAAAAAAAAGTCGAGGAGACGCAGCGCCGAGCATGATTCGTTTGCTAGAGTCGCCGAGTCTTGCTCCCTAGCTACAATGCAAGAGGAGGAAGAAGAAGAAGAAGAAAGGCCATGTCTGCCTCCTGGCATTCACGTTCCAATCAGTCCAGAAAGAGAATTGGCCATCCAGCTCTTGATCCATCATATATTTTTGCCTCCGGACAGTAGCATCTTACCGATGAGCCCCAAGACAATAACGCGTCAGAATATCACAGTCGACTTGAGAAAGGAAGCACAATCAAGAAAAGAAGCCTTTATTAGTAGACATTGGCTAAAGTACGGTCTACCACGCAAATCGTTTCGTTTCACCGGCAATTTCATCGACAAACACGGATTCGCTGGTACGCATGCAGTCTCAAAGTGGGGAGCTCTCTGGATTCAGTCAAACGATACGCTTCAGCGACTGCGCGACGGCGAGTACATTGAGCTAGCGGAAACTCGCACGCCAAACGAAAAGCTGTTTCTCATGTATCAGCACCTGGAACATGCAATTGAGCTGGCGTTGCCAGAAGAGTTTTGCTCCTTTTTTGTTACCCTAGATCCTGAAAGATGTTTATGTTCTGCGCGTGAGTGGTACGAAGCATTGGAAAAATCAATGTATACAAAAAATTAAAAAAAAAGTTTTCAAACAACTTGTATTGATTTCATACGAGCCCCCCAATTCTTTCGCTTTCTTTCGAGCATTTTCTTTGGAAAGAAATCACACCAGAATCGTGCCTTTATCTTTGATTGCATGCCTTCAATATCTTTAGGAAGTGCTTCCAGAGGCGTAGTGTCGTAGGATTCGACAAGTTCGGCGTTGTGTTCATACGACCAGTTGTGAATCAATCGCCAAGCGTCATAGATTCCCTCGTCGTCGACGAGTTCATTTAGCTGTTCTTTTTGTTCTTCCGTCTTTTCTCTGAGCAACAAATCAAGTAGTCTCTGTTTGTTTCTTTGTTCAAGTCCCCTGAACAGACGATACACTACGCCCACAATTAATAACGTAATCGAACATGTTCCAATAACCAAAACAGAAATTAGTGTGCTGCTACTGGGACTCATCAATGAGTGGTGGTGTTGTTGTTCTTCTTCTTCTTCGTTCTAAAAAAGAAATCTCATCCAAAGATTTAAATATACAATTTTTTATTTTCTTGTTAGAAATCTTGCAAGTTTGCGTTCATTTCGTTCTGCTTCGATTTTCGCTTGATCACGAACAAAAAATCGCTTGCAAGAGTTGTTGGCGCACTCGATGGCAGCCTCCACTGACCCGGCACATCCATTGCAAAAGTTCCACAGTTCGTCTCGTTCCTTGATCCATCTTTCCGCGTCAAGTTTCACTTTTTGATGCACCTTTTGAACCTCTAGCGGATTTCGCTTCTCGCACTGTGCACACACGGCGCGCAGCATACCCTCACAGTCGCACTTGCCCACGGGACAGATCTCGCACTTTACCGCCACGCTGCAGACCAAGCAAGTGACAACCTGTTTGCCGATTCCAGCGAGCGGCGAGGCCTTGGAGAGATAGGTCACCTGTCGCGCCTTGGTGGTGCCCAAGCGTCTCATACGATCGTCGGCGAGACGCTTCTCCACATCCTCTATTTTCACTCGAGACTCTTGTTGAGCCCAACGCAAAGTCAAGTTGCTTGCTGGTCGTTCGCTGCAACTTCGCGTGCTCTTCTTCTCGCTACTTCCTGCTGATTCGTCCTTGGCCATTCGCTGCTTCTTCTTGAGGTCTTCGTCGATTCGCGCTTGTTCTTCGTCCGTAGTCTTTCGCTTCTGAAACATGGCAGCCAGAGAGCCCTGCTTGGCCTTGGTCTCGGGCATGGGCTTATCATCAAAGATGCGCTCCGAGATGCCAGGCAGAATGGGATCGAATAAGCGCTTGCAGGGCTCGCGGTAAGCTTTGATGTAGTGCTTGGTGTTGAGCGGAATACCGTTCTTGAGTGCATAAAGAGGATCTTCCCCCAGATCGCTGTTCTTGTCGGTTTTCTCGTCGCCTTGAATCACCACGTAGGGCACTCGATCGCCACAGTGGGGCGCAGTGGCTTCGTCTCGCTGACGCTTCTTCAGTGCCAATTTTGCGTGAATAGGCTTTGGATCATAGTCTTCTGGGTTCTTGGAGAGTGACTTACTCACCACCAGTAGCGCGGGGTCGGTGAGTTGATTGTTTAGATTATCCACCTCCTCCTGAAGCTCGACAAATGCGCCAATGGGATCACGTTTGGCCAGAATACGGCGCATTTTGCTCGATACTCCATCGCTGACGAGCATGCAATTGTCTCTACGGACCGTTTCAAGTCCTTTCGCCTCGATGCGCTCCCACTTTTCGTCCTTGGTACCAGGCTTGGGGAACATGTCTGGTACGCCCTTGTCGATCGACTCGATCGACCAATACACGTAGGCATAGCGCTTCCGGCCCTCGAGCAGAAGCGGAAACATCAATTTTTCAAACACAGTCTATTTAAAACAAAAAAAAAATGTTTTCGATAAGTAATTTGCTAGTAAGTAAAAAAAAAATGGAAGACAAGAAGGAATACAGAAGAAAATACAACGCCGCCTATCTCAGGAGCAAGAAGGATGATGTAGAATTCTGGGCGAAGAAACGAGCAGCACAAAGAGCGTCATATCAGAAGAACAGAGAATATTACATCGCACAATCGATCAAATGGAAAAGAGATAACAAACATAGAGATAAATATCGATTTTCAGTGCGAGCTAAACTGATGGAAACAAAACACAATGCAAGAACAAGAAATATAGAATGGAACGTCACAGATGAACATGCGACCGAGCGATTCAAACGACCTTGTGCATATTGTGGAAAAATGGCAAAAGAAGGAGCATGGAATGGGATAGATAGAATAGATAACACAAGAGGCTATGAAATAGATAACTGTGCTCCCTCGTGCTTCCGATGCAATAAAGCAAAGGGAATCATGTCACTCAAAGAATTCTTCGAAATGTGCAGAGACGTAGTAGCTTATCAAATTAAAAATATATCGTCATGAATCTTACCTTCATAGGCTCGCGGAAGTACTTCTTGCTGACCCAATCGGCGGCTTTGATGGCGAGATCGCGAGCCAGCTTTGGGTCCTTGCAGTTGGGCCAGATGCCGAAAACCGAGTCTGTATCTCCACCTATAATCACTGGACGTTCGCCGTTTGGAGAGAGTTCCTTGGGCAGCTCAAATTCTGTCTCGATCTTCTCCCATACAAGCATAATGGCGTCGCGTCCATATGCGGTAGTGCTGCCGGCAATTGCTAAGCATGGGATGGGTGCGGTTTTTGCGCCAGTGTAACTATAAATACGGGTTAGTAAAAAAATCAATTTCATAAGCAAAAATGCATAGTCAAGAAAAGGAGGAAGAAAACAAAAGAAGATTCATTTGCGGTTTCCTCGATGGAGATGGATGCATAGATCTTTCGCGACCAGCTTCGCCATATCAAATTACGTCTCCTATGGTCAGATTTTTCAATCAAAAGCCATCGGAGAACCCCCAGAGTTTTCGATAATTCAAGAAGTGTACGGGGGCAATGTAAGAAGAACAAGCCCATACGAATGCCAGGAAGGTCAGCGCCCTGGATGGGTGCTGACGATTTCCAAATATCAGGAAATCATTCCCTTACTGAAGGATGCCGAACGCTATTGTCTCATCAAGCATAACCAAGCCAGACTTGTATTGAATTATCTCGAGTTGGATAAGCAGGAATGCCTTTCGTTTGCCATTGCCGTTTCGATGCACAATCAAGATCACACCAAAGCAGAGATAGACATCAATAGAATGACCGATGCATACGTTGCCGGATTATTTGCTGCGGAGGGCGGAGTTCAGTTAAGAAAGCCCGGATATCATATGCGACTGACCATAAGCCAGAAATCGTCTCCAAAAACACTCAAAGCTCTAGTAGCTTATTTTGGATTTGGATTCTCCTGGAAAAAGGCCTATGAAGTATCTTGTGGTAGAGGCGTCGAATTCAGCCGCCGAATACTCCCTCATTTGAGAGGTCAGAAACTCCCCCAGCTCCAACTTGCATTGCAATCCCAGTTGCGTCGTCGTCAAGGAGGGAGAAACGCAAAACGAATCAAAGAAGATACGGAATATGCAAAAGAAGCAGCAAAGGAAATTAAAAGATTAAAAAGACTGTAATTGCTTACCCATAACTGCCGTTGGCTACCACCTTGAGTGCGTTCTGTTCCGACTCATAGACCTCGACCATCAACAGGTTGCCAGCCTTCTTGGCGTCCTTCAGCTTTCCCTTGGCGACGTTGCGAGCAGCAATGACGTCGACAAGCATCTTGGGCAGAAGGCCCTCGCGTATGTGTTTCCTGACAAAGTAGGCGCCAAAGGGCGTCACCCAGTAATCGTCGGGCGTCCATTTGCTTAGCGCGTCCTCTTTCGAGATCAGCGTCGTCCAGCACATGTTGTAGCAGATGATGGCGCTCGGATACAAGCTGCTAAAGTCGAGCGTCCATACTGGCACCAGGTACAACCCCGTAATGGGATGAATCACCACGGCGCCCGTGTACTTGTCACCTTCCTTCACTTTCTTCTTGCGCAAATTGAAGCTGGCAGTGCCTTTGACAAACAGCTCCTCCACCTCACGATTGTTGAGTATGTCGCAGTCCTTGTGCCGGCGGAGGTACTCGGGTAGCGCAGGAGGATTCTTACGGTCGAGCTGAAGCAACCACTCGACAGGAAAGCAATCATTTTGCGAGAATTTCGAGTCGGTCCATTGGCAATGTAATCCAGTCTGAAAGTCGGATACCATTTGCGCTACGCCATAGAACGGCTTTGCAGTGTTTTGATCGTGACGATATGCCGTGAACAAAAGCAGTAGACGTCCCCCGTGTGGCAACGAGTGGTACGCCTGTCGGATTGCTTCATTGTGCTTTGCAGTGGAAGTCCACATGCCAAACCGACGGCTAATGGCAATGTCCTCCTCTTGTCCCTCGTTGATTTGAATCAACATCATCTTGTCGACGCCCGCAGCATATTTGATTTTGGACTCGGTCGTGCCGCCACTAGCAAGGCTCGATTGAATTCGCGCGGCGGTGGCGTTGGCAGACTGGCCCTTCTCGAGTGTTGGAATCTTGGATGCATGAGTTGCACTTCTCGCTTGATCCTCTTCGTCGTCATCCGAGTCTCCATCGTCCCACTCGAGTGCCGATCGATACCGCTTGCCCAGCATATCAGGAGAGTACTTGCCGGGTTCGATACCATAACCCGCTTTGGTGAGTTTCTCTTGACGGGTGGCAAACGTGGGCACAACAATACCCTCTTGCTTGCATCGCCGGAGCAGCAGCACAGTGGTCTTGATCGCTTGACCACGCGTGATAATCATTTCTATGGGCAGTGTAGTCACACGGGCCATGCCTTGATTGCGATACACATAACATAGCTTATCTTGCACGCGGTGAGTCAGCCAGACGTCTTGATGGTTGTAATCTCGTACAATCCGACGCGTTTCTGGTGTCGCATTGGGACCAATCCAATGCGGCGAAATGAGCTTGTGGTCGAGGCCAAACTTGGTCTCGCCCACCACCTCCATGCCGACCGAGTTGAGTGAATAGTCGCGCAGCTTCTTGTCGCGCACCACAATTGGCAGTATGTCCCAGTCAATGACGCCCCACATACGAATCGAAGCATCTTCACGTGTGCCGTGCGCTTTCGAAGAGAATGTCTTGGAATGCACTGAGACCAGTTCATCTCGTAGTCTCGAGCACTGGCGAACTATAGCACCAATGCCCAGAGTATCGGCACGGTGCAGCTCGTATGGCTTATCAAAGTTTTTCGAATTGTAACCCTCGAGGTAGTCGCTATCGCAAATGTGCGTCTGAATCCAGTGAATCGAGAGCAGCATCTCGGCTTCGCTTGCATCGTCCCATTTGTTTCTCAGGCACGGATGACCTTTGCCAAACTGCACATCAATCAGCGGCGTTCCTTCTGGTAGGCCTTTGAATTGCGTAGGAGCGCTCTCACCCACATAAAAACTTGCCGCAAAGACTGGCCTTGCACCAGTGTCGAGTCGGAACAGCATAAAGGACCCAGAGATGATCGGATCGCGGGTAGGGTCAGGAAACTCTCCGGTGCGCGAAGCCATCTCGTAGTCGTAGCAGAGGAGGCGCACCTCGGGCGGCACGTCGAGCTTCTCGGGGCGCGAAATGATTTGCTCAAAATCGGTCCAAAACTCGAGCTGGCAGCGCGATTGACGCTCTGAGAACGAGCGTGGTGCGTCGAGTCGATTGCTGGCCACTGAGAACCATCCGCAGCCGCGCAGGTCTCGATCAATCATAAAGCGCAGTGTAAACAGCACATCAGCCTCAAAGACTTCGTACGGGTCCTTGCGCAGCAGATCAGCTTCGTGTGACTGATCAAACTCGAGCTGCTCGTTGACGAGCTTCGCTTGCTCATCCTCCCACTGCACTATCTGACCATTTCCGTCGTCGTCGAGAACCATTTCCTCCAAGTCATCAGCGAGATCCACCGAGTCACCGGCTTCAAACTCTCGAAATGCATCCTTCTTGCGCCGAATGGCCCAGAGTACATCTCGAGCGGGAACCACCAGACGAGGATTGGCAACTTGCACCTGAATCACGTCGATTCGATCTTTCTGGTAGCCATACAGTGGAAAGCGCTCCAGAAGCGTTGCCTTTACAATCAATCGCTTTGGGATTTCTTGGTTGGTGTCGCTAATCTTCAGTCGCACTCGCTCTTCCAGCCACGCGCTGAAATGACTGAGTGCCTTGTCTGCTCCCCACGATTGAATACGCGCTGTCAGTATGCGATTCGGCTTCACGTAAAAGTGCGGTGGAGTGTTGCGCACAACAATACATGCGCTGTTTCCCTTTTCTGTGAGGGCCGCAATTCGAATCAGCGGCGGGCCGTACTTGGTGCCTTCTGATGTAGTGTAGTCGATATCATGAAAGTAAAAGTTTGCTTGTTCGGGGTTCTCTGAGAGAAACTGCGACGGAGAGGTCTTGGGGCGTGCAAAGGGCAGAAACTTGTCCTCGAGCCATCGAATGCGTTCTTTTGAGAGTTGGTAACGCGGCTGCAGGCGTTTGAGGTTTCGCAAGTGTCCTGGCGGATCGGTGATGATCTTGCGTCGTTTCAGGAGGTGCTTCAGTACGCCTTCTTTCGTGACACCAATGTCGCCATAACGTCTACTTTTGTTTCCTTTTTGGTCTTGTACCTCATCGTATTCGTCATCACAGTAGCCTTCCATGGGCGTGGGATCGTGTGATAGCGCATTCTCAAATTTGGATGCACCATCCACCACATTCTGAAACGATTCTCCATTGGTATCCTGAAATCGATTCTGATTTGCAGAAGCAGAAAACGAAGCGTTAAAAGTAGGTAGCGAAGAAGCTCTATCGCTTCTGCCAAAACTCATTGACGATGGGACTCGGGAAAAAAATAAACAATCAACCCTTTTTTTGAATGCAGTTGGTATAGTTTACTTGACACTTATACTCTAGTAAAAAAATGAACCGTACCCTTGGAGTTTCTACTAGACCCTGGGGTGTATCTAGTAGAAACTCTACTTAAGATTAGAAAAAAATCATTAGTGTTTTGATACATATAAATTCCACCGTCACTTGACCACGAGTGAGACGATTTTTTCGAAAAAAAATGGATGAAGGCGATGAACAACAGCAATCCATCGCCCAGGGTCCATCGATTGCTGGCGGAGCTGATAACGGAGGATTGGCAAAGTTGCTACTCTCGGCGGCCACCAATCGATTCGGCGGCGGCGGAGGAAATCGTCGCGGTGGAATAGTTACTGCCGATAAGACGCTTGCTAACATTCCTGGTCCATGGAACGGACATGCGCTTGTGGGTTCGGTGTATGATCATTTGAGCAAAGGTGATATCCGTCGTCAGCCATATGCATTTGATGATACGATGCATCCCGTGAAGTTGCTCCACAAGCAGCACACGCCCGCTGCAGGCAGTCCTGTGGGCCTTTTCATCGAGCAGATGTCTCGTGGACGTACCCATGAGCAGTACCTGAACCAGCCGGACGAACTGAGCGCCTTTGTCGCCGAGTACAACGAAAGCACTGCTACCAAGTACTTTGCGAGCGGCGACATTGCCTACCAAGAGAAGAACAATGGCGATCAAGAGTTTTACCGTTTGATTCTCTTTGTTCCGCAAGACTACCTGAAGGAGAATGCGGCTACACTGTTTGACTTTCGCGACAATGACAACGAGATCAAACAGTACGCACAAGTGGTGAGCTTTGTGGCCAAGGCAATGAGCAACATGTCTGTGGGCATCTCTCGCAAGCGAGCCGATTCACAGTCTGGTGTCAACAACAACTTTTTCCGCACCGAAGACGGCCGCATTGTTCCTCGAATGCGGGTGATTGTCGAGGTCATGTTCCAAGACGACAGCGTGAACGACTACTTTCAATTTGATCCGATGAACCAAGAGGAGCTGGTCAACTTTCGGCCCATGAGCAGCGATGCCAAGACTCAGGCGTGCTCTTCGCACAACATCATTGGCTATCGTATTCACTACTTGATCATGGATGCGGCACTGCATCCTGCTGCGTGTTTCAAGACTCAAGTGTGGATCAACGACCGTGATCGATGCCGCACGGCCAATCCGGAAGGCGACCTGGAGAATCGCATGCGCTACAGTGTTCATTCAAAGAACCGAAGCAAGTTTTTGCGTAATCAGAACAGCATGCTGAACGATCCAAACCTCACGATGCAGACTGTGCTGGGCTCTGATTCACAACAGCAGCAACAACAACAGTCATCTTCCATCTCGGACGAGATGCGCAGAGCCAATGAACAACTGCCTCCTGAAGTGCCAGACGCTCCACCTGATGTGGGTGCGGGTGTCCCGCTACCGGATGATGCTGCTGCTCCCGCAGACGATGCTGCCGCTGGTGCCGACGACGGCGGTGACATGCCTGGTTTCAATCCACGTGCTCCGATTGAAGCGGCCATTGAAGGCGCACAACGTGCCATGGCTGCCGCTGTGAGCAGCAATGCTCCGCATCCAGACGATGATGGCCGTAGCGATGACAACTGGGGCGCTCAGGCCGAAGAGGTGGAACATCCCGACTCGGATGAAAGTGACGAGGCAGCTGCTGAACGGGCGCGCTTGAATGGCGAGCCCCCGCGCCAGAGAAAGCGAAAGACCTCGGCTGCCGAGAAGCAGCAACAGAAGGAATCCAAGAGAAAGACTCAGATGGCAGCACAGGCACTGAAGCGTCAGATGAACAACAATAACAACTCCAAACGCAGTGCCGTCGATGTTTTCCGCTCGCGTATCGCCGACACGATTCAGGAGCCCACACCCAAGACCTACTTTCGAAATGTGTTTACTCTGGAGCGACTCTCGCGTGAAGTGTATCACGTGTACAACCGCGCTGCGGATGCAGATTTGGCTCGCGAATATCCAAATGGCATCTATGCACCAGAAGGTGACGCGGGCGTCCTGCAGGACGATGACTATGACTTGCATGCCATGAACTCCCCTATGTGGTTCGGTCATACGTTTACGTTTGCCAATTCGGTACGCTTGGCTGCCGCGGCTGCTCTTCGCCGACGCCAGAGCATGGGCAACGCGCACGATCCTCATCTGTTCAAGCTCGCCAACAGAGTACAGGCTGATATCAATCAGTACTACTTTGGACCGAATCGTTACCTCTCCATGCCGTTTCCCTATGCGGCATTCGAGTACAAGCCGCAGGATCTGGATCCAGAGATCAACTGTGACTTTGAGCTGCCTTGGAAGATGAGCAATCTCGATGTGATGCTCGATAACTATGAGCAGAAGATTGCGCGTCGCACAGAACGCATCCTGCAGAAACGTGCAGAGGGCATTGATGTCTCTGATCTGCTCAACTCGTCTACCAGTCTGTTTTCCAGCCGTGACTCGATTGATGCCATTCTGGGTGCCTCGGTGAGCGGAGTGGGTCGCACAGCTGCCATGGGCTCATTGGATCGGATTGCCAATCGTCCAGCTAGTCGCATAGACGATCTGATTACAAACCAGAAACCCGCAGACATTGCCACTAACATCACCAAACACGAAGTGGAAAACACTCTGGGAGGTGCTCCGTCTCAGCGCACTGTAACGCCCTGGGGTTCCACAGGAAATCATCAGTCTGCCGGTTCGAAAAGCAAAGACCCCAGCAAGTTGCGCCACTCTAGCGCGCAGACTGTGACCCGCAAGAATCGCATGGACGCCATCGCAAACTATGCGGCTGCGTTTGAAGCACGCGAGGTGGTCCGCAAGACGCGTCAGGTGCAAGCGATGATTGAGCACCGAGCCAAGACGCGCCATATCACTTCCGAGTCAGAGGCGATGCAGAACACGATTCAGCAGACATCTGAAAGCAACAAGCGCTTAATCTCCGAATTACTCGCGACGATTGTTGAGACAGACCCCAACGGCATCGAGTCTGCGAATCCCTCGAAGCTCGCAGAGATCTACCGTTCAGGCAACGAGTCACAGCGCAAGACGTTGGATCTGCTGCGTCGCATGACAGACGCATCAGTGTGCGATTCCATTGCTCTCGATCTTGAGATGGGCGGCAGTGGGAGAAACGCGAGACAAGAGCGCGTGCGCATGTGTGATGCGCTTACAAATGGCATGGGAAAGCAGAGTGACATTGTGCGCGCCAAGATGGCAACCACAGTGGTGGAAGGACCGGTTGCCAAGTCTCGCAGACGCATCGCCAAGAAACAGGGACGTATCATCAAAGTTGTCGCTTCGCTGCCGTGCAAGAACGAAGAAGAGGCCGCTCAGTGGCTAAAGAACCAGCGTGAGTGGATCATCGAACAAGAGCGCAAAAAGTATGAGAAATCACGCATTGTTTCGGTCGACGGCAAAGCGCCCGATCCATTCGATCCTAGTACCGTAGAAATCAAATGGACTCCCCAACTCGAAGACATGTACCGTCGCGAGGAACTTGCAAAGCTTAGTTCGATGCTCTACGAGGAGGCGTCCATCGAGTGCTTTGGTCAGCTGACTCTGTCCAACGCCGAGCTCTCTTCCGTTCACAAGGGCATGCTGCTGGCAATGGAGGACCGTGCAAACGACGTGTACTTTGCACCTCAATGGACCATCGACTTGAGCATGTCGCGCTGGGCCAACTCGGCAGTGCACGAGCTGCTCATGATGGACTCGGTGTGCAATGTGCATCAGTCACATTTACTCCTGTACGAACTGTACAAGTCTTTCCGAATCAATGCACTGCGTCACGACTTGCAGATGGGAACGCATCTGCTCGTTGTGGGTCCCCCCGGAACGGAAAAGTCTCGTGCCGAACAACAGCTCTCGCTAAGCTCGATACGCGAGGGTATGATGTCTGCGGATCACACTTCGAAACTCGCTGCGTTTACCAACAAGGCCGAGGACTACTTTATGGACTACCAGGACGAGGCACGCGATTGGCTTATTGGAGATGTAGCACGCATGAACCGCGAGCAGCGAGAACTTCGCGATCGCGAGAAGGCAATGATTAGCAAGGGCAACGCGGCGTACAGCCGAAACGTAGAGTCCAAGGACTCGAAGGAACGTGTCACTGAGACTCGCGTGGTGTCGCGCATCAAGGCAGTCTGGGCCAATGCGAATCGCGTGGACAGCACAGACGAAGATTCCATGCTGAATCGATTCCGCCGCATCTACGGTATCTATCACCGCCGTGTGGATGTGTCACTGGCGGGCCGTGTCACTGCTGCGCGCGCCAAGAACGACAACAATGACGCCAACAACTTTTACGCCGCCAAGCGAGATGAGCACGTGGTTGTTGGCATTGCTGTCACGCTGCAAAACACTCACGCTTTACCTCCGGTGTCAACCGAGCTGATGCGGATCATGCTTTCCGAGGGCGAGAAGGAACTCACTGCGTATACGAGCTTTTCGCCTAGTGCGCGTGCCGCCATGCGCTGCTTCAATGACGTCGAGGCGTACGTGTTCAACAAGGTCTATGATCGTCAGTTTTGCTCTGAGGACAGTCCGTTTATTCAATGGAGCGCAGACCGCAAGAGCATCGAGACAATTCGTCCGCTAGTGCTGAGCGACTTTCAGAAGCTGTTTAGCTCAGGACTATACGCGACGTACGAAGAGAGCATCTTTGCTATGACAAATTACTTTACCGAGATGTTCAACCTCCGGATCTTTGAAATCATGCTCGCAGCCGCAAGTCGCTACGCTGGTTTCACGCGCGATTTCTATCACGACGTCTATTATCGCTACTCGGACAGGATTCACCTACCCAACGTGGAGAAGCGTGCGAGAGAGCGTGGATTCGAAAACGCCGACCAAGACTCGTCGCTGATCCGCGAGTTTCATCAGTACGAGAGTGAGCTGCGCTTTGCTGCGTGCCAGTCACATCCGAATTATCCTCGCATGGTCAAGAGCAAGTACAAGACTCGCGAAGAGGCAATGAAAGCGAAAAACTCGGGCCAACAACGAGACTATGTGAAGGAGGAGGATCTCTGGCAAGACCCCACGTTTGTGGCGATTCCGTGCACCAAGGATGACGGCTGGCAGGTGTTTATCAACGCAGTATCGCACGACTTTGAAAAGATTGATGTCGGCACCATCAAAGCCGCCATTCAAGACTACTTCAAGAAGGAGATTCGCTATCCGCTGTTTGAGCGCGTCCAGGACCCGCGGTCGGATCGTCTCAAGTTCAAAGGAACCAAGACGCACTGGGACGCAGAGCAAAACAAGTGGGTGGTGGACGGCGAAGTGGTCGAGGAGTCTGGCAAAATTCTGCGCTTTGTGCCCTCGAGCACCAAGGGCGGCGGAGAAGGACACCTGCTGATTCCAGTTCACTTTCTCATGAACCCCTACCACTATATCCTTCAGCTGTTTATCACACGACACGAGAACCAGCACACTCGATCCGTGAAGACAGTTATTCCTATCCAGCAACGAGGTTCGCCACAGCTGCTACACGTCCACTATGTGCGTCCGCGTCATGGAGTGGTCCTTCGTATGGAGAATCCGCACTATGTGCCTGAGAAGATCCAGAGCGCACTGCACACCGACACGACCAACTTTTCGCATAATCTTGCCTCGCACTACATTCGCACTTCGCAGTCTCGTTCGTCTAGCACGACCCAGATGATTACATTTGATGTGGATATCGAGTTTTACGCGTTTGTGCGACACCTGATGGACATGAACTACCTGCCGAATCGAATCTCACCCGAGGCTGATGCGATTTGGAACGACCCCAAACTCTCGCCTCCTGAGCGATTCAAGCGCATGGCAGAGCGACATCCGCAGCGACCAGGAGCATGCGAAGAGCGAATCTGGCTGCGGCGTAAGCAGTGGGATTTCTTCACCAAGGCCGAATCCACAAAGGAGTCGGTGTGCTATCCGGACGCATTCGAATCGGAACTCGAGTTTAATCGCTACGTGCAACGCGGCTCAGTGATTCGCGATCGACGCGCTGACAAGGAGCGACTCAATGAAGCGGAAGTAGAAGAATATCGTCAGTACCTATGGAAGTCTCTCGTTCAGCAGCCGATGATAGATCGCCAACAGAAGCTCGCCCAGGAGCTCAAGAAGATGGACGATAAGAGAGCGGAGGAAAAGCGCGAGTTGGAAGCTGCCAGTAATCCAAACCTCTCCAAGAGAGAGCGTAAGGAACGTAGCCGAAACGCTCAGGAACTCAAAGAGAAGCACGATGCCGAAGAGCTAGAGATCAGAAACCGTTATCCTGTTGTCTCGGAAGACTTTGCCAATAAGCTCTTTCGACTATACCGCAAGAAGAAAGACGAGAACGCCACTCTGAATCCCGAGCATTTACGCGACGATGACAACGCGGGCGAATTGCGCTGGCTGACAAAAGAAGTGCCTCTCGAATCTTTGGCGTTTATTCAAGAACGTATCATGTACCAGAACATTGCCGACCTGCTCCGACTTAGCCAAAAGTCACCAAAAGCGCTATCCGAGCAAGAAAAGATTCACTTGAAGAAACTTGAAGATCAGCTCGACAAGTACGATTTTGTCATCGAGTACATTGTGATGACGCTGCGAAAGCAAGACCAACAGCGCAAGGAGAAGCGACAGGCAGCGCTCGATGAGTATCGCTACGTTTCGAGTCGCAGTGAATCTCAAGCTGTGACAGACAAAGAAAAGCGCGAGCCTTATGGATTCTATGTGCCCACCGAACCTGTCCATGCGGACGACTATGCGCCGCCAGCCAAGGGCAAGCAAGACGCTAACAACAAGAAGGGCTCAGCTCCCAACCCCAAAAACCCAGACTATGTGCAAGCCTTCAACGAATCTGTTAACACAATCGGCATTGATGCGACAATGGAAAAACTCGGACCAATGGTGCAGAACTACTACAAGCGCTCTGCCGAATCTGCTGATTCCATATCATCATCATCTTCTTCTGCGCCTGCTCCTGTCTCTCATAAACGACCAAGAACCGAAGCACCTCCTGCTGCTGTTCCTGTGCAAGAAGAACGATCAAATTTTGCGCACGAAGACGATGATGAAGAGCAACATGACGCTGCAGGCGAGGCAGGAGGAGAAGAAGAAGACTTTGATCCAAATCCTGTACCTAACGAAGATGAAATGAATTGATAAAGAAATTTTTTTATTTTGAAACCGACTCCAAAGCGTCGTATTTTTTATGAATCTCTTCAAATGCCGCATCCAGCTGGCTCTCGGTAGCGTCAACGTCGAGCTTTTGTGCACGAGAAAAGATCTTTCGCACTTGCTCTGGCGCCGGAGAGTTGATGATGCGTCGCAGGATATACTCGGGCGCATGCAACTTGTTGTTGCGAATCAATAGGATACGGTAAGTGGTGCGTTGTGCCAACGAGCACAGTAAGAGATAATATCCGAGACGCAGGCGATGCAAATAAGAACGAGGCACGCGGTCCTCTTCGGTTCGCGCTCGTTCATTCTTTCTGCGCTCTGCCTCCTCGGCCGTAACATCAAGAAACACCAGATAATCGGGCGCGTATTCGAATTCTGCCAGTGTTTTCTTGTAGATTTGAAACTGGTCTGCTGTGATATGGCCTTCGGCTGCTTGCAACGAAGCAAACACAGCGTCGCCCACAGGTCCGCGGTCCCCAATCTTCACGTGACCCGTCTCACGTGCGCTCTTTTGGTACGAATTCAGGCGGTACATGAGCATTTGAAGTTGCATGGGAAACGCCGCCTCGTTCTTCTCCTTCTTTCCATTTCGCACCTGGTCCATCTCTTTGTAAAAGTAGGCCAGCATGTCAGGAAGGAAACGCTCCTCGCTAAAGACCACCCGAAGCTTTCCCCTCTGGCGAAGACATTGGGTAATCGCGTGACCCAGGCTTGTTTTGCCGCCCGAGATAATGCCTTCGAGTTCAATGTGCTTGTCGACAAGGCGAGAAAGCTCCTCCCACAGTGGATTATACTCGACAATTCGAAATACGGAAGCACATTCCGCAATCGCGTCAATCAATCGAGGCAAGCTCACATCACTCGAGCTGTTGCTGCGACTGAGATCTACAGTGTTGGGTTGTTGTTGTTGTTCCTCCATTGAAAGGGATCGCATGTAAATGGACAGTGGGGTCTGATTATTCATTTGGTTTGAAAAAAAGGTTTTTTTTCTTTAATTTGACAATAATAGAGGGGCCGCTTTTATCATTTTTCCTGCTTCTTTTCGTTGAGGACATTTCTCTTATCCAACGCGTCCTTTACTTGGCACTCGTGCATCAGGAGCTGCAGCATCGTCCAGTAGTAAGCATGCGGCACGATACCATCGATAGAGAGCTGTTCCTGCTCGGCGTGAAACATCGACTCGGTATTCTTTGTGACCAGTGAAAGAAACTGATACGAGTGCTGGCGCGCCTCTTGGATCAAGCGGATTGGCGTTTGCGATGGCTGCATCATGTCTTGCAGACGAAGTTTCATGACTTCAAATCCGAGCTTTGCCATCGGGACTTTCAGTTGGGGATCGATTGCAGCGACTGGTGGCACTCGTTCCGGAGTGTAAAGACTCTCGGCAATGTCTCCAGGCACACCAAGTATCTGAGCAATGAGTGCCTCATGTACGTTTAGCAATTCGACAGTCATGTGACGCATTTCATTCTCCCATGTGCAGAGTAGGTCTTTGTGTTGTTCAATGTGATCGTGCATTTCTCGTGCATTGAGGTACGAGTGTAGCTTTTCGAACCGAATCATGCGCGCAATTTCTCGTATTTTCTGATTTCGCTTCTGACAGATTTCCTCTCCTATCAATTGGACTTGTTGGCTTGACTGAACGAAATATTGGATCGATCTTTCGATTGCCTGAAGCTCATTGGTAAGCGCAGTGCCTTGCTTTTTGTGCATGTCGATAATTGGCTGTTGTTTCTGTAACTCGAGCCACATATAAGTGGTAACCGCTCGATAGTATCGATACAATCGATACGAGCTAATAACAAGAGGAACTTTCCAGTTTGTGACTTCAGGATTCGCTCGTTGGCACAGTGCGTAAAGTATGGGAGTTTCCACAAAAGTAGGAAAGAACGTCCCTCGTAGCAGCGACGATTGTGATTTCTTATCACCGGCAATAAATTTACCAAACAAATCGCTGTTTTCGTGAAGAGCCGATTCGGTAAGACCACGCAGCGAGGGGTAAGTGATGGCCCCCAAATGAATCTCCAGTTCTGTGTCTTTCTGGAGCGCATAGGGCGGTAAGCTGCGAGCGTACTCGGCCATGCTGACAGAGGCGAGATTCAAACTCGGCGCCTCTTGTTCGCGCCGCTTCTCGCGCTCCTCCAAAGATTGTCGCACTTGCTCACGCATCTCGGGCGACGCAACGACTTCATCCAGCGATTTACCAGTTTTTGGTTTTTCATCCGATTGCTTCTCGGGCAGCACAAACTTGCGTTGCACAAATACAATATTGCCCCTTTGCAAATTCTCAATGAGCGCATTTGCGCACCAGACATAAGGAATTGAAGCGAGTTTCAGAGCCTCCTCCTCTTTATCAAGGGCATCATCCAATGTCGACACTTCCGCTCGAGTTTTCTTGTTGCTGCTGCTATTATTATCCTGGGCTTCCATTTGCGTGTAAGAAGAAATAACGTATTTGAGGTCTGGCCTTTTCGCTTTTTATTGGATTTTATTGGTGCCTTTCGTTACGATTTTTTTCCTTTGTCTAATGTTACACGAACAATCTGACTCTGCTGGCATTCACGAGACTCTGCTCATGTTGTCACAGCCGCGCACTGGACGCATTGCACTGCTGGGTGATACACAATCTGGCAAGACCTCTCTACTCAACGAATGCGCAAGAAGATGTTCCGTACATCGAGAACAACACTACCGAAAGAACTCTGGCGGTTATTTTGTCTGGGCATCGTTTCAGACAAGTACAGAAGATTCAAACCCCACGAACAATAATATACCTACGCTGCTTCAAATGTTTGATCCTTCCAGTGTCATTAGTGGTCTCACTGCAGACCGAGCCAAACGAGATCCTACGCCCGAGTGCATCGCTTTACTACATCAGACACTCGAACAGGCGGACCTCGTTGTGATTCTGTGTGATGCAAGTGTTCCGCGCAGTATGGAACAGCTAGCGCATCACATACAGACTTGGAGTGACATTATCCAGGTGTATTGCATGAAGAGACACAAGGGAGGCTTGCTCGTTATGACAAAGAGTGATTTGTACGAAGCAATACCACGAGAGTCTGTCATGCGAATCTGTAGTCAATACCGCATGAATCTCTGTTACGTCTCACCACAGAGACCTCAAGATATCGACATGTTTCTGCTCATGATAGCGCGTATCATCAATACACTCCATGCTTACCAACGCAATTTGCTCCTTGTGAATCGTCCGATGTGCCCACCCGAATGCAAAGAAACGACTCGTGTGCATAGACATCTGTACTCAGAAGATAGAGCCGATCCTCTGGGTCGAATTGAATACGCTCCAAGCAACAAGAAGTCAACCGAGTATGATCAGTTGTCAGAGCAGTGCGAAAGCAACAGTTGCATCTATTACGAACATAAGCAACCAGATTCCATCATTCGACCACAGGATCTTCGTGTCGGGCTGAACCCAGTTCCTGTGCCCTCAATGAAAATGCAGCATCAAACAATACAACAGAGCTTTGAGGAAGACGAGGCGTCATGGGCCTTTTCTTCTTCTTCTTCTTCTTCCTCTTCGTCGTTATCCTCAATCATAAGCTCGCCTGTGCCTGAAAAGCTCGTTCACAACAAGAAAACAAAAGAGACCACGGGCGATTTTCATGAAAGAGATTCACTGCTTGTGACTTGGCCTCCTGCTGCTCCATCGTCGTCGTTGTTGGGTTGGTTTTGGCGCCTGATGTTTGGATGTAAAACAAGCACTACTTAATCTTTTTCTGGGCTGATGTAGTTACGAAAAAAAAATTCCCATGCGGTCAGTCGTAGTGGAAGGAGGGGCGTTGTTCTTCCTCCTCTTCCTCTGTTTATTTCTTGGCGAATGTTATGCCGACAAAATTGAAGAGAACGGACCATTAACATTTACACTCTACAGAGGCAAATACGTCACGTGGCTAGCGAGTTCTAGTGGCAGAGAGGTGACTTTGCGTGTTCGATTCGACGTAAACTCGATTGTGCTTTACGCACCTCCTGACCCGCGTGACTATAGCAGCACTGTGGAGTTTGAGGCTGATGGAAGCGCAACCGAGATCTTCTATCTGGGATCACATCGTTTTCGATTTCCTGTCAAGTACCTACCCATGGGAGCACTCGGTGACAGCGATCCAGAGGAAACGGGCGATCGCGTCTCGCATCAAGGCGTACTGGGACTGGGAGACGGATCGCCTCTCTGGATGTACTGGAACTCTTGGACATGGAGCCGCATGCATCTGACTCTAGGAGCCGCACACAAAGCACTACAACGGACACATCACCTCATATCGCAGGATTTATCTGCATCATCGACATTGGTAGCTTGTTGGGATCAGATGACACATTGCGCGCGAGCAATGCCCAGACCCGAGAAGGACTTTACGTTTATGTCGTCTGACATGTTTGCCGAGTGGTTACTCGAACACGATACGGATAAAGTGCAACCGTACGCATTGTGGTCAGAATCACATGAAGAATCCTGTTCAGCAGCTGTCCACGGCGGAAAGCAGTGTCCACCGCATAACAATGTAGTGCGTGTGTTTCTCGACTCGCAAACATCCGACGAGAATGATCAAGTCATACGCAAGATGCGCCAATCTTTTGACGACAGCTTTTCTGAGGAGAATGTCAGCACAGTTTCCTTGGGTCTGGAGCACCTTGCCACGATGATTCTCTCCAAGGACATTGTGACCAAGCAAATGCTTATCGCCGGCATGCCCTTGTGGTTCATCGACCATCACGACTACTTGTGGCTTTGGGCCGGTCTACTCGTGCTGTTCCTCTTGTGGTACCCAGGCACGTACGAGAGTGTTCATATTGCACACTGGAATGGAACCGCTAGTGCCGCAGCAAAACTGAGACCGCCAAATCCATCTCTTGTTGGTCAATTCTGGATCACGCGTGTGTCTGCTTGGCTCGCCATATTGGCTATTCATTGGATGCTGAAACCCTATCTGGCACTGAGGATGATTGATCATCCGTATGCAAATACCTCGGGATGGAGTGATACTATCTATGCAATTCTCTTGCTGTACGTGTTCACTGTTACAGTCTGCACGCCCAGCAAGCTCTCTCGCGTCGCAGTGATGCACACGGCCAGTGCACTATTGTGCTTGGGCTGGTTGTTGGTGGTGCTCGAGTTTCACAGTGGACTGAATCAGATTCTGATGATTGCATCATCGTTTACGATTTTCTTTCTACAAGCCGAGTTGCTAAACTTTGAGCTGTTTACAAAGCGCAAAAGATCGATTCGGCTTCTTGTGAGTGCAGCATGCACACTAACTGCGGCGTGGTTCTTTGCATTTTACAATGTGGCATTTTACATTGAACAACGATGGCCCGAGCATCCGTCCTCATTACCGCTGCAGTTTCTTGCGCTTGTGGCTTCGTGGTTCTTACTCGTATTCCTACCATTCATCGACGAACATCTTGTACAGTACCTGTCTTTCGTGAATGCGCAAATTGCCGCTATGCAAAAACCAGCCAACGCGCAAGCCTCTGTGGCATCATCATCAACAACAACGCCATCAATTGTCATAACGGAATCAAGAAGAACTCCCTATGTTTTGGGAAATGAATCGCTAGCAGACGGTTCAACAAACACATATTCTCCTGTATTAGCTATACAAACATAAAAAAACAGTTTTTTTCTTTAATTTCCACCGCCTCCCAGGAAAGAAGGCAAAAAGCTGAATAAATTGCTGTAGCGCTTGCGCTTGTTCAGGGGACTGCCGTTTTGCAGCTGCTGTTGTTCATTCATCATTCCAGAGGCCTCTGGAGCAGTGGTATTGTCGGGCGCACGAGGTCCTTGATGGCGCTGACGCTGATCACGCTCGTACTGATACGCCGACCACACTTGCAGAATGATGCTGCCCTTTGAGATCGCACTGTCGCCCTGAGAATTGAACATGACCTCTCGGCTTCGCAAAAGCGCATTGCCTGCCATGAGAGAATTGATGCGTTCCAGCGGGATCGACTTGCCGTATCCAAAAGCAATACAACTGTACCACATGGGAGGTTTCTGTTGCTGCTGACTCTCGATGCTCTCGTGATGCGCCTCGACGCGCCATTCAGTGGGGCGGTCGTCGCGGTCCTCGTTTAGTTTTTGCATCTGCTCAAAGGCCAGACTGATGCTCTCACGGTCTTCGTTGCGAACAATCGCCCAATTTTTTGGCCATGGATTGAGTACACGCAGCGCGGCTTCAATCTGAAATTGTGGACGAACGGGCTCTTCGTGTACGGTATTTGCAGCAGCAGCAGAGGGTACAGGAGTAACAAGAATGGGTATGCTAGTACTGTTGTTGTTGTTATTACTGGTAAGGGTTAAAGTGCTAGGTGCGGTTGTATTTGATCCAATGGGTGCTGCTGTCGCAAGCATCATTGTCGTGGTCTGGATCGGCGGTGGCGGCGGAGCAAGCATGTGAGTCGGTGATAAGATATGTTTTCAAAAAGGGGGGTTTAATAATTCACAGATTCATTTCTTCAATCCGGCCGCGGCAGCCGCAGCGGCAGCCGAGTTACTGCTGCCTATCAAGGGCGCAATCAAATAAACAATGTATTCCACCAGCTGCCTGATCAACCGAAGCCAAGTCTCGTGCGGCACTTCAAATACACCGTACGAGAACACAAGCGCCACCAGAACCACAGAGATCAGCGTAAACAGATTCCAAAAAGAGAATATGTCCTCCCAGAATCGCTGGCCCGTGGGCTTTACCACAGGTTTGGGGCGAAAGTTGTCAAAAGGCAGCACAGCAACCGCGGAACCGGCAATGGTCTGCCTAGGAGCAATCAACTTGAACTGTGTATTGTGTCCAAACGTAAAGCTCAGCAATTGCACAGCACGCACGGCATCCACCTGGTCCATTCCTTGGAGCCTCACTGTGAGACTGACGCGGTTGTTTCTCGTTTGGTCATAGTCTTCGGGCCGTGCTCCGCCAAAAACGTTTTGGTTGTTGCTCACGATTTGCGCCAACGCTTGATAGACACGCGAACCAAGTGCCGCTTCGTCTTCATTTGTGCTGGGTGAACTGGGCAGAATCACGTTTGCGGCTTCTGTGCGCATCATGCAAGCAAATAATACTGTTAACATATAGGTAATTACTTTAATAAAACATAGATGCAGATTCATTATTTGGCTTTGGCCGATGTCTTGCTCTTCTTGGGAGCGGGCTTTTCTGCAGCAGCAGCCGCCGCCGCCTCTTCGTCGGCAGTGGCAGCGGCGCGCTTGCTCTTGGTCGACTTGGCAGGCGCCGGAGCAACGGGCTCCGCGTTGTCTTCTGGCATCTCTTGCCACGAGTGCACATCTTCTTGTTCTTGCTGAGGCTGCTTCTTTTTCTTGGTCGATGCAGCCTTCTTAGCAGCCTCGTCTGCAGCAATCTCGTCGGCCTGCTGCTCCTCCTGCTGCTCCTCCTGCTGCTGCTTCTGCGAGTCACTCTGATCCTTGTTGATCCAATCGAGCAGATAGTCCTCTTGGGGCACAAACACATCTCCGTACACATCGACTCCGTCATAGTCGGCCAGTTTGCGCAGGGTCAGGTACTCCTTGTTGATCGCAAAGATGGTAAAGTTGAAAGGAAACGACGAGGCAAACAATGCCATGTCCTCGTTGGCCATCACTTCTGCTTCAATATCATTGTGCTCCTTGAGCAACTGCTGATACGCGTTCTTTGCAGCAGCAGGAGCCTTGTCTGAGGGTCTTGGAGCACGATCGAGGCGCGCCTTTGCAACGGCAAGACGAGCATAGTTGACAAAAATCGTATGCAGAACCTTTAGACGATTCTCGGGCAATTCGCCACCGAGTCGATTCGAGACTTGCGCAAACACCTGCTTCTTGCTGACGTTGCACAGCACATAGAAGCGGTACGTGTCCGATTGGGCCACAATATCAGAGTCGCACTCGAATACGTTGACCACACGACGCACATTTGCTTCGTTGAGCGGATTCATCTTGACAAACGTGCGATTCTTGATGGTGGCCATGTTGCGCGCTAGACGGTCCGCAAAGTCTGGATGCTTGGAGAACACATCGAGCAGGTCACCGGCCGTCTTGGAGCTGATCTCCCACGAAGTGCTGAGAATCGTACTTGCGAGATCGAGGAAAATTGACGGCGAAAAGACGTTCTTCTTCGAGGCACCATTGAGTTCAAATGCCATATGCTTGAACGGGTTGGTGTTTAGGTGCTCAGTAGCCTTTGCAGACTTATCGCCCTGGATAAATGTCTTTACAAAGCCCACCGCTCCTTCAGCCATGTAGCCCCACAGCGCCATCTGATGGTCTGGATTGGCAATACCAATGCTGCGCAGCGAATCCTTCCAGCAATGGACATGGATACGAACACGCGAGTCTCGATATTCATCCTCGTCGTTGCTCAGCGTGGGCTGCACTTGGAAGCACTCTCGGCCAAAGAACCAATGAGGCTCGGGCGCAGGTACAATACCCTTCTTCTTGTCATCATCGCTTGGCTTGCGCTGAAACTGGAAGCAGTTGGTTGCGTTCGAGTCGAACCCTCCAATCGTCTTGTAATGGACATAGGGCCACTTGACACGTTCGCGGTACTGCAGCACCTGCGGCGCAATATCATTCAGTGGCACGTATCGCTCGAAATTACGAGACTTCCACGCACGCGACTCGTCCATCAGAAGATCATCACCGAGATCTCGTGTATCGGCTCGCGAAGGGCGGAATCGCGCACCAGCGAGACCAGCAGCTTCAAGATCGCTCTTGATCGCCAATGCAGTCGACTCTTCGTCTGCGTTACTCGATGAAGCGGCAGAGTTAGAAGAACCGTCCTTGGAGCGCTTCTCCTCTTCGGCCTTGCGCTTCTTCTCTTCGCGCTTGCGCATCAGCTCAGCGGCATCGACGTTGGTGTTCTGAATCATAGGTTGCCATGACTCGACTTCCTGGCTCATATACGAAGTCACCGTGAGCCACAGACGAGTCTCGCTGCTTTCGGCGTCCTCGAGCGTGGTGCGAAACTCGAACGAAGACGCCGAGAAGTTGACAAAGAACATCTTGGACTTGTCGGCTCCGCCGCCCGAGTCTTTCTTGTTTTTCTTGCACTTGCAAGTCAGGCCTCTTGCCCACACAATATCGCCAAACTTCATCGCGCGATCCACGCCCGACTGACGCACAGTGCCCGTCTTGCCGTACACGCTGACTCGAAACACTGATCCGCGACGAAGAGTCTGGACCTTGTCGGGAATATCAAACGAGGTCCACTTGTCCTTGCCACCGTCGCTCGACACCTTGGCGCTGTAGACGGGCTCGGTAGTGATGGTGGTGCCAGACTCGTCGAGTGCCACACGCGAACTATCGACAATCTCAAACGCACCCTCTTCGTACGGATGATCCACCACCATCACATCGACCTGGAACCACGGAGTTCCGTTTGAGACTCCAGAGTTGGGTGCGCTGAGCACCATCAAACGCTGGTTCCAGCTGCCCTTTGAGTCCTCCTTGACTTGCGTGCCATCGGCTTGAAGCGCACCGTTCGAAGCATAGTCAAACGCATCGTCCGTCAATGAGTCTGGTACAACAGAACGCAGGTGAGCAGGTAACGCGTAACGTTGTTTGTTGCTAGAAGATAAAGCGAGCATCCTATATCACAAAAAAGAGGAAATCTTTGTTTTAGCGGGGGTGTGTTGTTTCATGAATGGCCAGCCGATGAGTGTCCGAAGACGGAATCACAAACCGGAAATTCTGGCACGATAGTGTGACGGGAAGATTGATATTTTCATTCCTCGATAGCACAAAAAAAGACAAAGAAACAGAAAGGGCGGGAGATGCATACCTGTTGAAACTTCTTTCTTCTGATTTCTAAAAAAAACCACTTGGCAGGTAGTAGTAAAGAACGAGAAAATAACACGCGCTTTTATGTTGCCTCGTGTCACATAACGTTAGCACAATAAAGAACAGTCCCTAAGCAACACTTTCATTCTTTGAAAAAATCAAAGTTTTTCCTTGTGTAAACTTTTCAGGGTAAAAATAGAAAATTGTTTACAGGGGTCCAAAAAATCGACACTCCGTAAACATTAGACCCGTCGGCTGTCGACACCTGAAAAGCTTTCATAAGGTTTCACACTAAAGTTTACGCTAGGGTTTTTTCTGATTAGTAGAATGAGACACTAGTAGAAGAACACCACGTCACATGGTGACGTCTTTATAACTTACGTGACGTTAGATTCAGTTGAAACGAGAGGCTTAAAAGGCGTACCACCCTGCATTCTTCGATAATCAAAAGGGAATTTTTCCTTACGAGTGAAAAAAAACCATGATGACGTTTGAGTCTAAGCTCTATTGGTCGCTTGCGAATGTTGTACCGATACTCGGTGCCGTTGCGTTCATTTCTGCCATGTTTCCAGAGGACTCTGCCTTTTGGAAATACATCTTTGTTCTTGCGTTCAATGCAATCTTTGTAACGGTCGTTCTATCGATCTTTACCAAGATTTCCTCCAAGGGAATTCACGCTCTGGTCCTTCGTTTCAGTAAATACGCCGGCAGGCGCATTGCGGCATGGTATCGTGAAGCGTACCATGCGCTATTCGACAATCCGATTGGACGCTTCATCCAGTACCTTATGGGCGCATTCTCGCTCGTGTTTGTTTTCTTCTTTGCAAAGAGCATCGACATACCAGAGATGCTCAAGGCCACCTGGGATATCATCTGCGCCATCCCTCGTTACATTCGCGATGTGAACATGCTTTCGGCATTGATTCGCACTTGGCTCAAGACCACCGGACTGGATTACTTCCTCTCGTTTGCAAAGACTATCGTCGAAAAGATGAACGTGGCATCAAACGAAGGAGAGTTTTACTTTGTGGTGATACTCTTTGTGGTCGGAATGGTCGTTTTGCTACTCATCGCACTAGGCGTGAAGTTTGTCGGTGCATTTGTTCGTGAATTATTCTCTGGGCGTCCGCAAGATAGCAAGAAAAACGAAGCTGGCTATCAGGCTATTAATATAGAAGAAGACGAACACTCTGCAGGATCTGCTCAGCAGGACCCCGCAGGCACCACTGACTCGCGCAGAAGATCATCTCGCCATAGCAATAAACCTGTCGCTTGAAAGATACAGGAGAAAAAAAATCAAATTAAAAAAATCACCAAGTCCATTGTGTAAACTTTAGTGTGAAACCTTATGAAAGCTTTTAGGGTGTCGACAGCCGACGGGTCTAATGTTTATGGAGTGTCGATTTTTTGGACCCCTGTAAACAATTTTCTATTTTTACCCTAAAATGTTTACACAAGGAAAAACTTTTCAAAAAGAACGTTTTCTTGGGCCAATAGTCACTCATACAAAACATCGAATCAATGCCATTGAATCTTGACGATGATCTCTCACGAATCAAAGCGAGGCGTACGAGCGTCATTTTCCTCGCCAGTGCCTATGGTCGGATCTCCGATCAGTCGAAGCATCAGTACCGACAGTGCACTCTCAGGACGAGCTTCTCCGTCTGATGCACAACCTGGACCAATGCTATCTCCCATGAGTCTGCTACTGAGTAATGCGATCGAGAGCATCGAAGGACATCCGCGCAAGACAATTGAATTGGTCATGATGCGTGATCGAAACATTGCGTTACTCGAAACACTCCAACCCGCATACGTTTTCTATTCCGACGTACTCGGCAGTCAGACAAACGCAAAAGAAATCATCTGGAACTGTGTCAACATACCACCGGAAGGGGTCAACATTCACCGCAAGATCCTACAGGATCGTTTCTGCTGTTCTGTGGTTCACGCTACTGGCACTCTGAATCATACTCTGTACATACCTGTCAAGGGACTGCAAAAGCTCGCTGTGGCGTTTGTGTTTCAAGCACCAGCGACGCAGGTGTTGATTGCAACTCTTTCTTTGAAGAAATAAAAAAAACTTTTTTTTATTTTACACGCGAATCAACATACATGGGCTGTGAGTTGTCTTTCTGTGCGAGTTCTTTTGATCTTTCCACTAGGTCTTGATGTTTGACTCTCTGAACTTCGTCTTTAGCGTTTGCGTTTCGTAGGAGCATCTCCGTGAGCGACTGAACGGTCCATACAGTGCCGCTGATTGGCACTCGCAGAGCCGTGTTCTGACCGAGACCCTCTGTGATGTCGTAGTAGATATCGAGTTCATCTGGCGCCGGACTACCCCGAATGCGCTGTAGTCCAATACGACCGCTGTTTGTTTCAAAGTGGACTGCAAAATTGCACTTGAACTCGGCTAGCAAAAACTGCCACATTGAAGGCACAAAGTTGTGGATGATAGGCTGACCTTTGCCAGGATCGTACTGCAGACGCTGTTCACGTCCTAGGTTCTCGCCGGGCCGAACAAACGGTGCTCGCATTACAATCGCATCGTCATAGACCTGTGTGGTGAGCGTGTAAAAGTTATTTTCATCGATTTCGTCATCGGATTCGCTCGCGGTGCGCGGTCGATGAGCGTAGGTTTGCAGGTGGATTTCTTTGTTGGTGCGATCGGCACTCCAGTTGACGGTGAGACCACGAGCAATCACTTCGCTATTAGTGCGCGGAAGATTAGCATCGCGAATGACATTGCGTAGTTTATCGCGGATTGTCTTGTCTCGAAGAAAATCGACTCTCTCTAAGAGAGCATCTGTGGATCCCATTTGCTACCTCCTTGCCTTCAGAACAGACGACGAAAAAGTGATTTTATCATAGAGTTTTAATTATCATTTATTACACGGCTTTTTCTCGCGCACAAAAGTCATGCTGGCAGCGGTAGCATCATAAGATCTCTTGAGAGAACTGAAAGCGAAAAGCGCTCGCTTTGTGCCAACAATTTCAACTTCAATCCGATAGACAAGTTCGTCGTCATCCTCGTTCTGCTGCTGCTCCTCTTCTTCATCATCGGAAGATTCCTTCAGTATTCTGGGTGATTGGTATTCGTCGTCGTTGTTATCATCATTCAATTTCTCTATAATTTCATTTGCAATGGTCTCTGCGATTTGTTGTGCTTCAGCCTGCTCCTCTAGTTCTTGTTTACGCTTCTCTTCGAGAGTGGTAGCTCGGCGAGCAGTTTGCTTGGTGCGTGCCATGTGGGGGAGGGCTTGTGGAAGGAGTGAAATACTGCTCTAGTGCGCCCTCGTTATATACCCCCTGCAAACTATTCTACTAGGCTGTTTTTTTCTACTAGCGCTAGTAGAGGTTTATGAATTTGCCATGTACACGCACGAGAGGCAAAAAACCAGTTGATAAATTACATCACGTTTACTAGTGAAAAAAAAATATTTTTCTAAGCAAAATACTCTATGGTGAGATGATCCTCGAAGTGGTGTTTCTCTTCTTGTTTTATGGACTCGGAGAATACATCTCTGAGTTCATGGCAAGAGTAGTTGGAATCAGTTGCAACAGGCGGTAACAGAGAAGACATTTGTTCTTCTTCTCCTCCTCCTCCTGGCTTGATAGGTTGAACAAAGTAGGCGCCAGGTTCGTCGTCTTTCCTCTTGACAATGAATTTCGTATGTGAAATAATGTCAGAGATTAAATCACGAAGACGTTGATTCTCATTCTCCAGTTGCTCTATGTATTCTTTTATTCGTTTCCTGCTATTGGCGGCGCTTTGTCTGTTCTTCTCGCGTCGAATGATCGATTTGATTTTTTTCATTTCGATGTTCATCTTTTTTGCGGCCGAATTTTTTTGAGGTGGCATTTTATGGTAATCCGTCACCACTGAAGTGGCGCTATCGGTGTCTGCGTCATCCTGGTGCCTATTCATTAAAAAGACACTTTACAGCAGATCCAAGAAAAAAATCGTATATTTTGGCTATTGCAATGCCACGTGGCATCTCTTGTGCTCGCAACGTAAGATCTTTTTTTTTGCTCTTGGGTGAGGTGAGTTTTCCACATTATGCTTTTTCTTGAATTTGTTTGCAGTAGGCTTGCAAGTCTTGTTCGTATTGTCTCTTGTAGTCTTTGAAGCGCTCTGCGTCGGCCTCCATGTATTTATAGTATCGCTTGTAGATCTTTTGCTTTGCAATATGATGATTCATTCGAAAAAGGCTCTCGTAGCGTTCACGTTGCTGAATGAGATGTTTTTTCTGGCATGCAACTTCTCTGTGATGCTTCATCTGCGTCGCTCGTATCCATTGGTTGCATCCGTAACACTTTTCTCCTTCTGCTTTGTCGGTACATTCCAGTAGGTGCTGTTCGTAGGTTCTATAGTCGACGTTGGCACTGCAGCAAGTACAACGGATTGACATTTTTTCTCCCCCCTCCTGTAATGTGGGTTCAGCGCAGAGGAGACTACAGAAGAAGACCTTCTTATTCCTATTACGGCCGACAAAAGTAACGTTGTAAGTAAATTTTTTTCTCCCTCTTGTCTTCTTAAATTTGTATATTAAAGGCAGTTCTTGCTCGTGACAATACTCCTCAGCTCTAGTGTTATTTTTAAAAAAAAATGCGCTTGGCTATTCTGATTGCTATCCTCTTGCTCGCCGCGTACTGTACTGCCGACAGTGCTGCTGCTGTTGTCGTCGATGACAACGCGAATAGCACTCAAAAGTACATTGGCGAATCGGACGATCTCTTGTTTGTTCCCAAGGAATATAACAAAGACAATGCAACTGCACTGGCTCTAGCACTGGCTAAAGGCAAACGCCAAGGCTCTGCCTTTGTGATGTTCTGCAAAAACATCGAATACGGCTCGACATGCTTCACTAAGACCTGTCCTTTCGATATCACTAATTTCCAGTCGATCCCCAATGCCAACGGAATTGGAACATTCAACTTTAACGATCAGACCTCGTCGATTTGGATCGAAGGACAGGTTTCAGTGGCTGTCTACCAACACAAGGACTACAACGCCGGAACAGTGTACCAAAAGCAGGCCACACTTGGCAAACTCGACGGTTACAACCCTTGGACTTTCCGTTATCCCAACTTGCATCTCGCTCCGTACGACATGGGCGACATGATCTCTTCGGCAAAATGCTACTGAAAAAAAAGTCTCTCTAGAGAGAAATATTTAGTGTCTTGTAATTAAAAAAAAAAGTTAAGGAATGAAGATCAGCAACGTTACGGCCGATTTTTTTTTGCTCTAGAGTCCTCCAGAACAAAAAAAAATAAACAGAATCTTTTTTTCCTCCGTGGGAAGCCTTTTTTGCATTATGGAGCTCATTCAGTTGCCTTACGACGTGATCGAACAACACATTGTCATTTATCTTAGCATTCGTGATCTATGTGTGTTAATGCTCATCAACAAGCAGTTTCGCGACATTTTTCGCAATGATCGCTTCTGGAGAGTGGCACTCGATTCATTGTTCCTTTTCATTGGAGAGTCTACACTGAACCGTTCCACCGAGTATCGCAAAGTTTTCAAATACTATGTAGCAGAATACAACAAGAAAAGGACATCTACTCTAAACGAAATACTTCAGGACAGCAGTAGAGGCTTGTTATCTAGATCGGAAATTTACTCTTCATGGAAAAAACTCCGGCCGCTACAATGGCCTCTTTCAAGGTCTCAGTTGGAGAGAAAGGAACCTCCACAAATAGACTGGCTGAACGAAAAATCTAAACTGTATACAAAGATAGCGTTAGACGGTTACGATTGGACTTTACCATATATTAGTAATGAAATGCTTGATCACATGGAAGCTTTCTTGGGGTTTGCTGGCCCAGATTACGTTTCTTCTGTTTATAAAAATTATTTGAAAAACTGAAGAGAGTAAAAATGCGGTTGTCTTTTTCCGTAATATTGGTTGTTTTTGTTATTGTGGTTAGCAGCAAGAAGTCTGCATATCCATCGGGTCTAGATCACCCAAGCTATCTCGATCCGATAACACGACCAATGGCCAGTGTTAACGATCCGTGCCATGCCGTGGAGGATCGCTACCTTGAGTACATTTCTCGACTCGAGGAAATTGCCTACCAGAATGCGTTTGTGGAACGAGACGAACAACAAGAAGGCGTGGTTCTAAAGCCCAAGAGTATTGCGCAGCACTTGCTTAGTGCGCTACAGAGTATTCGCCACGAGGAAGATGCCGTCACCAACTGCGAGTCTCTCGGTTCTGTGTTGTCAACCAGCTTTAGTTATATTGCAGTGGGTAGCAGCAAGAACAACGAGAAAGACATACTGCCAGAACAGCAGCAGCAACAAAAGAAAGTCAACGTGGCACTTCCAGGTGCTGATCAGCAGCAAAAGTCTTGTGAACTCATGTTCAAGCGACATGCCGCGCGTAATAATGCGTCACCCAACGACCAGACCTACAGCACAAGTTACTATCGCGAAGGAGACATGGTGGTGGTGAAAAACAGCCACAGACACGGCACTGATGTCATGTTTCTGCGCTTCTACACCAACACGGAAGAACAACAAGTTCGACTGCTTTCTGTGGAGGATTACACTGCATTTCTTTCAGAATAAACCAATCTTTTACCACGATAATGGCATTTAGTTCCATCGTTGCCAAAGCAACATGAAGAAAATAAAAAGACTTTGTTTGTCTTATAGTTTTTGTCTTAGTCGTCAGCCATGCCAAAACCAAAATTACACAGTCAAAGATTTCCCTGCAAGGCATGCAAAGGACCAAAGAGCGGTCCACCGCAATGCGAACTTTGCAGTGAAAAACACGAACGTCATTTCTGCAATAAGTGCGAGATCAGTCGACTACTGAAGTGCTCACGTTGTAATTTCTTGGCGTGTGTCCTCTGTCGCGTAAATGAATTGTCGCCGAATCGAAATAAACTGGTAGAGGAGGAACTGTGGGAGACCCCGTGTGCCGACGATAATCACCAAGGCCCAAATGAAAGATTCTGTCGTGGCTGTACAAGGAAATGTGCTGCATGCACTGAACAAATCTGCAACGGGTGCTTTTTGAGCAATTTTGGTGTCTGTCGTTCATGCATAATAGATGGCAAAGGAGAATTGGAAGCGTTTGACAAATCAAAGTGAAAAAAAAAGACCACGATTGTTTTTTTGTAAGCGGACAAAAAAAGTAGAATTGAAGAAAAATATACATTTTTATTTTTTTTTTATGGTTGAGAAGATTGTTGCGAGGAGGCGGAAGAAGAAAGCCAGAACGCTTCAGGACCCAGCGGTGCATAGACATCTGGGGGAGAAAGAGGCGTCTCTTTCATTGCTACTGGTTGTGGTTGCTGACCGCCTTTTGTGGCGTTGAAGATCCATGCAATGATATCAATAGGATTGGTTCGAGCAGCCGCAGCGAGACGAGGTATACTATTCTTGAGGTAGTCCTTGTTGAGATAATCTCCAAATTTGATCTGGACCAACCCAAACAGACACAGAGGCAAAATGTAGACCCATCCAAAGAGTTGAGTTAGGCAGGCGCTAATCACCATTGCAAGATACAACATTTTCTTTCTTAAAAAGTTTTTATCTTTCCTCTGTAGTAGGTATTCGTCTCTGTTAGCCTATTATACAAAGTAATAACAAAAAAAAAAGAATGGATGGCAAAGGAGAATTGGGAGCGTTCGACAAACAAACTGCTGAAGGGGAAGAAATATACTGGATGTTATTTTGTGAGAGCAAAAAAAAAATGTAACTTCTTTAAAGCATATTTAAAGGCATGCCGCGAATTTAGTTTTTTTCTTGTGACATCTGCTCTTCTGAGGAGAAGAAAAAAATGAGACAACTTCTCGTAGTCGTATTTCTTGGTCTGTGCGCTAGTTTCGCACTTGGCCAAATTGTTGCTGTCCATAAGTGGAGCCATAATGACACTATTATTCCGGACGACTTTGCCGGCGTCGTTCCGTATTCGGGCGGTGGAAGGACCAGACCCAACAACGGCAATGGCAACGGAAATTGCCATTGCAACGATAACGATAACGGCAACGGCAACGGCCGTAATAACAACGATAACCAAAACCTGACCCAAAGCGCCAAGCGCCAAGCTTATGTGACACCTGGAGACTTCTATGAGCACATCAATTTTAACATTGGCAAGCCAGGACAAATGTTTACTTTCGGCGTGAACCAAGAATGGCCCGACATGGGAAACAGTTTCTTCAACGACAGAATCAGCTCTTTCAAGTTGTACAACAGGGACGGCATTGGCATGGGTCTCACGATTTGCGAACACAAAAACTTTCAAGGCGTTTGCCAAACCTACTATGCATATTGTAGCTCACAGAGCTACCCCGACTTGAGAAATTCCGGCCCCCTAAACGACCGTGTCTCTTCGATGCGCACGTTCATTGTATACTGCGGCGGCGAAAGCAAATAATGCCACCGAGTAGTACTATTTCGCCAATGTGCCTTTCTCCCCCCTCTGTCCTTCAAATGACCCTGTAAACATCTACTAGAATATGCTCCTTTTTTTTAACGTTATTAAAACTTTTTTTTGGAGTGTTTTCGTCATTTTTTTTCGCCCATTGCACTAAAAAAAATTACAAGAGGGTAAATGGAGGCATTTGATTGTACATATTATTATTATTGATCTTTGAACAATGCATCAACAACAGTAGAGCGTATCACTGCGTTGACATTACGCGTTGCAGGCACTGCGGGCATAGACGACGCCGATCCGGCGCCAGCAGCAGCATTTACGTTTGATGAAATCTGGCTGCTCGAGGGAAGTGTAGCGTAGCCTGTGCTGCCGCCCATCCATGCGGGATAGCTGGCAAGCGAGCCCGGAGTGGTCATGTAGGTGACAAGCGGATTGTAACGAGAATCGGCGGCAATGGCAAGGTAGTTTGCAAACTCGACGCGCGTGCGCAGGTAGATGGTGAGAATGACAAACAGCACATCCACAATACCAATTGCTGCAGCGGTCCAGAAATGAATCAAGAACGCATAATCCGGTCCCGCGCAGCCAAGGCAGTACGAGCACCACGATGTGCTGGCGCAATCAACCCAGTCGTCGATCATGAAAATCACGAGCAAAATGTGCCAGGCGCCAAACACAGCAGTGGTGACAACAGCAAGCAGATAGGCTGCGCCCACAAGCAGATGCGTGACAAGCCAGAACATGGCCATGAGCGCAAGCAGACCAAACGGATGACTAAAAAGTCTCCAGTAGGTCCAGGTGGTTGCTCGTTTGCTCACATCGTACAGCAAACTAGGCGCGTTCCATGCGTTGATAATAAACAAACAAAATTGTACAAACACCAGGAATGTGAGGAACAGGATGATGACCCTCAGACGGGTGGTGTACCCAAATGAAGTGTCACCAATCATCTTTTTTTTTTGAACTCCTGGAGAGTGCGAATAAAGTTAATATCTCATTTACAATTCCTTTTAGTATACAATCAGCTCGAGTTCCTGTGCAGTGGTATTATTCCTCGAGATCCGATGAAGAATCCTCATCATCCTTGCTTGATCTTGGTGTCATTCGCACGAGCTTGTGACCGTCGCGGCTCTCGTCTCGAGACCTCCGTCTCCGTCGATTGCGTTCTCGATCGCGACACCGAAATCCACAGATAAACTCCCATAGGCAACAGCAGAAAATGCACCGGAGTGTCTCTTTGATGCAGTAGCACACCATACAGCACGAGGCAAACACCACAATGAAGATACCCAGAACCAGGCCTATGGTGCCATACACACCAAGTGTATCAATTGACCACTGGTAGACGTCGTGCCAGGTAATTGTGATCTGCATCTATGAATCTACCATAAAGCGAAATAACAATTGTCCTTTCATATATGAAAAATTTATTTGAACAGTGGGCAGAGGAGTATCCTAGACAATCGGAATCTTTACTGTCCAGTCACATTCACATTGCCCCTTTGTAGTCTTGGCCGTTGTAATTGGGCAATCCGAATTGTGTAGCTGTTGCTCTCCTACAATCATTCCCTCGTTGAGAAGCGCTTGTTTCAGGTCAGCGGACAGTGGATGATATCGCATATTTTGTTGTTTCTTGATAGTAATTGACAATATGCCGAATTTTCTTGTATGTTCTAGTTCGGATGCAGAAAGTAGGGATACGGTCATCCTGAACAGACGTTTACATTCTTCCACGGCATCGAAAATCTCCTTTTGACGCTCTTCAGACAATTCGGCTGCCTTTTGGTTGTATTGACGAATTATTTCCTGTGCAAACGACATGGAGGTTTTTTGATAATGGAACTTTTTTTAGCCAACCAAGCTTTTTAAGCTCTTTCGGTAATCGTTCTACTAGAGTCCCAATAAAAAAAACAACTAGCGCTGGTAGAGTATGGGGAGTTTTTTTTCCTCATATCTGTTATGAGTAGGAAAAAATGCTTATGGTTAGTAAAATTCGAAAGGAAGGTTTAAAAAAAAAGAGCAATCGTACGATTCAATCAACTGCCCACGTCCACAACCACACATGGCTTTTGCAAGCGATATCAATGCGCGTTACAATCTGAAAGTAGAGCAACTAAAGGACGACCAGAAAGAGAAAATTCAATCCGCGGTCCAAGAATGCAAGCGGCGATTTGAGCAACTGATACAGTTTCCTACCGACGCCAATATGGATTGCATAAACAAAACTGGTGCATTTTGTATCACCATGAAGAAGGGCGATGTAAACAACCCGTACTTTATGCTGAACGAGGGTCTAAAGCAAGCGTTACTGGAAGAAGGAATGATTGTTACTGAACCGCAAAAACACACGGAAGATTGTCCAATAATAACGACGACGAATGACGAAAAGAGACAATGTGAATGTGATTGGGAAGTGAGAATCCCAATGGTTTCTTGTGCTTGTTTTTCTTACAAAGAAAACTCTGCATTTTGTTTTTAAGCGATCGTTTATTTTTTTTTTTTGATTATTAAAGGACAAGATCTAAAGTTAGTAGACTATTTTACCTACCAGTCGAAATAAAAGAGTCAAAAAAAAGAACGTTTAGTCATATTTTTCCATGCCACAAGATAATACTAATAGAGGCACGTTTGATTGCTGTAAGCAAAAGATACGCAAAAAAGCTCGCGTCAGTCAGGTCTGTTGTGATGATGGTCATGAGGCTTTGTTTCACCCTGCTCACTTGAAGAGCCACTTGTACTGCAAGCAGTGCCAGAAGCCATGGACAACACTCAATGACAGAACAAACGCGCCTTATCTCAAGTCACTGCAGACGAGAAAACTAATCGAAAGTGCGGCGAAATCGCTCTGGAACGAATTCGACGGTAGCGCGCCTCTTAGTTATCACATTCCGTTGGAGCTCGGAGAGCGAAAGCATCTAAAGAGCATTGTCAAGCTCCTTGAAAAGATGAATTTTGTGGGAGATAGATATTCAATGGGAAATCCTTATTTGCATGATCCAGAAAAACTAAAGGCATTCTGCAAAGTCATTTTACTGTACTAACGCTGTAGAATAAAAAAAGAAAGTACTATATGTTGAATCTAGTTTTTCGCCTGTGCAATAACAACCACCCTCAAAAAAAATGGACGCACTATGGCTACCAACTCTCTTTTCCATTCCCAAAGATATAAAATATCATATTTCGAGTTTTCTTGCTGAGTATGACTTGCTGGTACTGCGTTGCGTATGCAAAGAGTTTCGCTTGATTGTTGGCACGCGATACATTGGCAAAAACACCGCACAAATGATTAAATCAATCGTACAGTACGGTTCTCTTGAGCTTGTGCAGTGGACAATCAAAAATTTTTCGAAAGAACTCGATCTAATGGCACAGGCATCTGCACTCTATGGTCATACTCACATCTTTGACTATCTGGAAGAGTGCACATCAATTACCAAGAGAGACTTGATGGCTCTCGCGATCAAAGGAGACAAACCGGAATTCTTTAATCACATCAGAAACCGTGGTTATCCAGGATTTGATAAGCAGTTATGTTGGGTAACTGCCGCAGCGACAGGAAACGTGAATTTTCTTCGCATATTATCTAATATCGGACCCTGTGAAAACCACGGAAAATGCATCGTTGATGCAGCACATGGCGGTCACTTGGAAGCTCTAAAGTTCTTATGCGAGGAATCGGCAATATCCGACAAAAAGAATTTCTCGGCTAATATGGGCCTCGCTATCCATGAAGCTGCGTCCCTTGGTCACTTGGAATGTCTCAAGTTTCTGCGCGAAAAGTACCCTTTGGTGGTCATTTGGCCCGGAAACATTTCTATTCTTCAAACGAATCAAGATTGTATTACATACCTAGTGGAGAAGCTTGGCGTCAAACTACTGCCTGAGCATTTAGTAAGCGTTGCGGAGAAAGGGCGCATAGAACAGGTGCAGTACCTACATGAGAACTGCAACTTGCCACTCGGCCCTAAAGTAATGGAAGCTGCTATCAGGAGCGGTAACCTGGCGTGTGTTCGCTATATTCACGAAAATGGCGTACCATTCGATCGAAACAGCTTCTCGGAGGATGCTGCCTCAAAGGGCCATATCGAATGTCTTCGTTATATTCATCGGAATGGCGGAAAGCTCACGCGATATGCGCTGGAGACTGCTGTACAAGGAGGATCTCTTGTGTGTTTGCAGTATCTGCATGAAAACGATGCCGAATTGACTGGTTTGTACCAACAGAGTGACGATCGATGGTCTCTGGTAACTCGCGCCGCCAAAGTCGGTTCCATTGAATGTTTGAGATATCTCTATGAAAAAGGATTCACGCTGTCCAAGTGCGCCTTACGTGGCGCGGTCGAATCTGGCAACAGAGAATGTATCGATTACGTGCTGGACAAACGAAAATCCTTACCCGGTCATGTTTATCAACTAGACGATATGTCTATACGGCGAGCGGATATGTATTGGACAGATACGAGTGTACTCGAATACGTTGCCGGTTTGCAATCTGGCGCACTCGAATTGCTGCGCCACCTGCACACTAAGGGACTTTTGCTAGACAGTCCCTCTATTATTGAGGCCGCTGCAAAAGCTGGGAATTACGAGTGTGTGTTTTATCTACTGGAAAACGACTGCCCTCACAAAGAATATATCAATATATGCATGTACATTCGGAAACCTTCGAAAAAAGTAATCAAAAGAGAAATTGTACCGTTTTGAAAGGGAAAATAAAAACATACTTTCTGATCTGCCTCTAGTAGAAAATGGCTCGAGTAGAGGAAAAAAAAGTTTTATTTTCTTTAGTAGGAATTCACAGCGGTTAAAAAGAGGCGGGAAAAAAAAGCGAGTCCATTCTATCACCCTTTTTTTCAATATTTAAACACAGCGAACACAACTGTCTGTATAATCGCACGATGAACAGATTTCTGATTGCAGGAATAGTGTCAATGTTGTTGGCATCCTTCTTCATCTGTGGCACCAATGCCAGTAGTGCTGCTGATGATTCGAATGTGACGGTCTCCAACAATGGAAGCGAAAAACGTCAAACGTCCAACAAGTGTACTTTCTGCGAACACCGAAACTTTGGCGGATGGTGCTTCGATGTTTACGGAGGCAACTCCGAAGCTGCACTTGGGAACAAGTGGCTTGTGGGTGCATGGAGAAACACCAACAATCGCATTAGTTCCATTTCTTGCCAAGTTAACACAAAACTCCGAGTCTACGATCTGGAAAATTTCCAAGGGCCCTGGTTTGGAAAGAGACAATGCGGACAGTCCCTTACCATCAACGACCTCAGTAACTGGGTTTACACTGACAGCAATGGCTACAGCTATCCTCCAAACACCTGGAACGACAAGGCCTCTTCTTTGATCGTAGAGGACGTCGATATTAATGAGTGTGTGGATCAGACACAGCCTTGGTAGTGCTGCTGCCGCTATCAACCCTGCCTTTTTGTCCTTTGCATCAAAAATATTAAAAAAGACGGGGCTCAACTTTTTTTACAGATCCAGAAAGAGAACGGAAGACAGTGCGACCGCTGCTTATTGCTTCATGTCCTTCCTTTTTTTTTTTTGACACGAATTTAGAACAGTAGTGGAGTTTGTGTGATTCTCCTTCTCGTACAGTTTGAACTTTTTTTTTGCTACGGTTAGTCGGGGAAAAAAGTAAATAAAAAAAGATCATTTCTTATTTGCAACCAAACTCTTTCCTTATCTCATGCAGTATTGTTACGAAGCAACCTTGTTGTCTGTACCTCGTGATATTCGTGTGTACTTGGTGAATGGTTTTTTGGATCATTGCGACGCACTCGTAATTCGCTGTGTCTGTAAAGAATTTCGTGACATTATATCGCAGTACCTAAAGGATAGAGCAGCTCGCTTAGTGGGCAAAGCGGTTTTTTCATTCGCGGGCATCTATGGACTTGTAAAGCACGGATCCGTTTCGCTGGTACAGTGGCTTTTACCATTCATTACAAAACCAGAACATCAATCGATCATTGCGAAAGCTGCTGTGCGCTATGGACACTTGAATATTCTGAAAGCGATTTCATCATGCGTTTCAATGAAGACCAAAGATTTAATGAGATTAGCAAGTTTAAATGGACATCTGGATTGCGTTCTATTTCTTGAACTTGCTGGATGCCAAATAAGCTACTCTGATGTTTTTAACTCTGCTCGATCCAATAACGCAGAGTGTTGCAAGTATATGTACAACGTCGCAAAAGATAGAAATCTTCTGTCGGTATTCGGAACTTCTTGCACTCTTCCTAATGATTGTATAGCAGCCTCAATAGAATCAGAAAACTTTGACATTTTTATTTGGCTTTGGGAAACGGCTGCAAGTAATTTGACTCAACATCAAGTGGAACTTATCGTCAGCAAAGCCATATCCCGTGGACACATTGATTGTCTCGATTATCTATACGTCCAGGGAGTGCGCATAATCGAATCTCAAAAAGCGGCAGTACTCGCTGCTATTGTAACAAACACTTTCGATTGCCTAAAGATGTTGTTTGAAAAGTTCGAATGCCAGCCACACCCAGACTACTGCGTCTCAGCATCTTGTCTAGCCAAACCTGAAATTCTGAAATATTTGCATGAAGAAGCAAAGTGTCCATTGTCTGGTTCGAATCGCTCTTACTGGCTGAAAAACAACAATCGAGAATGTATAGAATACATTCGTAGCAAAGATAGCAATTTATTGATTAAAGAATAGTTTTCCGCCTAATCCACTGGTATCTTGCTTGGCACAAAGCCCGTGTGAGAAGGAGGTAGTTTCAGTGCGGCAACGGCAGCAGGATTCTTTCCTGTAGGTCGCATCTGAGCGCGGTTAAAGCCGCCGGTGGCAGTGTAAAAGTTTTCTCCTTGCGCCACAGGCCATCGATTCGGATCGTCAGGTATCTCCATCTTGAGGTACGGATCTTCATGTGTCTCATAACTCGGCTCGGGACAGCAGAAGCATAGCTTTCTGCAGCAGAAGCACACAATGGCACAGCAAAGAATCAAGAAAAAGAACAGACCGACTAGGATTTGTGCCAGTAATCCGTAGGTTGTGCGAGGGCATCCGTCGTTGCACCAATGACATAGATGCTCCTTCTTTTCAAAGGGATCTGCGTCGATAAACGACTGGAACGCAGCGTCCTCTGGGCCCACAAAGAGATCGTACACTGCGCCTTCGACTCGTGTATTCAGTCGAGGATAGTAGAACAGACGTATCCAGTATTGCGGATCAGGCCGGTCGCACTCGAACGGAGTGAGATTGTTGACTTGCAATCCAATGCACGACTCGCCGTCGGCGCGATTCTCTATAAGCGACCATGGTGTCTTGACGTCGGTTTGTGCAGGATCAATATAGTAGGATGTGGTGTATGGCGGTGCACAGGTCTGACCAGGCGTTCCAAAAAACTCGTTCCAGTCAAAATTGAAACTGCCTGGTGTGCCCAGACAGTCTGAGATCCACACTCCGTGCAGGGGACCGCCGGGATACACTCCGCCAACATTCACAAACGAGTTGTAGGTGACAAAGTTGCTATCGAATCCTATCGCCTCAAGAGCGGCTCCTGGAAAGTCGAAAAACGAGTTTCGGCTTGCAGAAAAGAGCGAGGAACTATTGCAGACTCTGCCTAGTGCGTAGACCCCATGCGGGCCGGTGTAGTTTGCAAGCAGATTATCGTTGATGTACAGAGGTCCGTCAAAGGTGCCGTTCACGGCAGATTCCTGTGAACCATCGCCATTGAATATATTGGATCGGAGTGTAATATGTGAAGAGGCAAGACTCGGGCTCTGTAGCCATGTGGAGCAGCCAGTGTAGTTGTCCACCTGACGAAAGTTGATGCCCTCGATAATCACGGTCAAAACCAATGGATTGTCGATGTAATTGCCGCAGCCTGCAATCTCCATGCCTGCGTCGCCGCGAATGATCACAGGACCGGTCTGGTTCGGCTGGTTGGGTCCGAGTGTGACGCCAATCGTCTCGGTGTAGGTCTTGAACGGTGGCGTTCCAGGCAGCCAGAATCCAAACACATCCGACTTGCCCAGTAGCTGACAAACACGATTCACAGCCCTGCATTGATTGGCGCATTCGTTGGTGCTGTTGAACACGTACGTGCCCCACCATGGATTCTCGTCCACAAATAGACCGTTGCCTAGATCCACGTAGCAAACCACCGGGTCCACGGGGAAACAACAATTATCACACAGCAACACTTCGTCGTACAGCTCCAGTGCTGTGCCTGCAAACGCGTACTCGAGTTGGTATTTGGTGGCGTTCATGGGATTGAGATCGGGGTTGATGTTGCAATTGCCCTCGTTGGCAATCGCACGAAGGTACCGCAGAATGTCCAGGAAGAACACCTGATTCGGGTACGTGAGACAAGTTTCAAAGAGTGTCTGGTTCATGTCGGTCCAGCGCACGTCACGCGGATACGTGCCTCGAGCCGAGTTGTTTCGGAAGCAAAACTTGCCGCCGTCGGGGAACGCACGGAAGAAGTATGCTACCACATCGACCAGGTTTGCCTTGTTGTTTGTAACAGGGAACGAACAGCTCTTGCGCTGTGTGAATACGTTCCGATCAAACACAGTGGTCATCTGACCCAGCCCGATTGCCCGTGCCCATGTGAGGTTCTGATTGTACCGAATGTTGCCCTCGAGGTACAGGGCTGCAGTGTTGCCCTCAGCTCGGCACGAGATGTTTTCGCCTCGATTATCAGTGACCGTATTGTTAATGGCGCCAATGAGCTGCAAACAGAAACCATCCATGTTGTTGCATGTGTTGTTCACAAATACCGCCGATGTGTTTGTGTTGATTCGGTCACGGAAAACAAAGCGCATGCCTGCGCCCGAGGGGAAATCGTCACTTAGTACCACTTCAGTGTCGGGATCTACCAGTGCCGCGCTTTGGTTTACGCGCGGATCGTCCGGAAAATATAGATAGTCTTCTGTAGTGCAATTCGTGATGCGCAGGTACGCTCTTGTTTGCGGTGGCAGCTTGTTGGTCTGCTTTCGCAGCGACTGACTGAGCGCGCTGACATTGCTACTCAGAATAAAGTTCATCACTAGTATCTCTCCGTCCAAGTCGAGACTGCGACCAGAAAAGTAGCAGTTATCAAAGCGCAAATCACCAGGCAGTAGCACTTCGTCTGGGTCGCTGCGCCAATGATCCACGCCTGCAGAGTGCTCTTCCAGCTCATAGCACATATCCGTATTCAAGATGCGATAGGTGTATGTGGTGTGACCTTGGCCTCGCACGCACGGACGGTAAGTGGGCAGTGCGCATGCCGAGTCGTTGGTGTTGCCAATGATCCACGTGTCCTTTGCCACAGTGATATTATCTCGAAAGTATCGCGAGCCATTGGCAGTGTTGACGTACACGTATGCGATCACTCGACCGTCCTCGATGAATGTCTGAAAGTCCTTGCAGTACAGAACCGCATCCGAGACATTGTGGTACTGATAGTAGCCGTAGCGAGGCACCGTGGTCCCGTAGTAGGGCATCGTCTCGGGCGTCCAATTCTGGTTTGCAGTACATTGCAGTAATTTGTCTTGAAACATTGCTTGATAGTTGTTTTCTGAACAAGGAAAATTGCAGAATCGCTGTGTAGTGATGCGATAATTCCATCCGCTATTAACCTGCACCAACTGGTAACCCACCACACGAACATCGGCTCCTCGTCGAATCCCACGCGCCGTCGAACGGTACAGACTCGGTCGTACCAGTGGGTTCATCAACATAATGGTCTCTTGTGCATTGATGTTGATGTTGCTTGCAAAAACAAACGCCAGACCATACTGAGCTTTGAGAACTGCATTGTCGGTGATGTTGGTGATGTTGATACTACCGCCTGAGAAGAGAATAAACGTGTCCTCATAGTCCACGGCAGTAACGTCGTTGATGAGTACATTCTGAGTGACACTGCATGTATTATTTCCTGTGCATGCGGGCACACGTCTGCTTCGAGAACCGCCAAACAGACAACCGAGGTCACTGGGGGCACATACGAGCTGCTGGCTAAACTGGGTTCCTCGCAGGAACACAATTGGCACACCACGGAAGTTTGCACCTCCGCGCGTATCCACAAATGTGTTGTAGTTGAAATTGACAGAGGCTTCGTAGCGAAACTCGATTACGCGTCCGATGCACCCGATAAGTGTGTTGTACTCGAATGTAGTTGAGTTGGCATCGAGTACACGCAGCGCGAAAAAGTTCCAGTGCAGCAGATTCGAATAGCGCATCTCGAACGAAGATACGCGACTCGTATCAATGAGACCTGCACCACGTGCGCCTGCTCCCTCGAATTCACAATTGTAAAACTTGAGGCCTTTGACCTTGTGTGATTTCTGTCGAATAACATTGAAAAGTGGCTTGCCCGTGTCTCCTGCGTATTCGAAATTGATGCCGACAAACGTCAGATTCTGCACGTTGGACAGGATTCGAAAATCATGCCCCATGATTTTCGCGTTGTCGAGCGAGACAAACAGAAAGTTGGAGTGCACAGGCTTAAAAAGCAGCACCAACGCAGTCGGATCATCCGTGTCAATGTCAGCGTACGGAGTTGCTTGTGGTTCGTTGTATGGATTCTCGTTATACTTGATAAGCACTGTGCGATTTTTTCTACAAGCGCCACCCTCAATTGCCTTTAAGCATTCGTAAACCGTCGAGAAGAGAGTGTTTCCATACGCAGGCAACGATGGGTCGGCAGTAGCATCAATGAAACATTCGTACAGTCGTTCATCTGTTGGTGCTGGTAGCGTATTGAAGCATCCGTCGCGACACTCTCTGCGATAGGGTGTTCCAGGCATGTTCTCTGCGTAGTCTGCCACCGTCCCCACTACGTATTCATTGTCTTGCCGGTACAGTTCTCGCATAGGAGACTGGTAGTTGTACCAAAGCGGTTCATGGATGGAAAAGTTTGCAATTTTCTTGTAGCTCGCCTGTTGCAAGCGTATGCCGTCCTCGTGAAAGCATACACTATTGTCAATAAACTCGAAATTGTTCAGTGTGTCGGGTATGTTGGCGATGTGAATCGTCGCCGAGCCATTGCCTGGCGGATACAGCTGTGCCACTAGTTCTCTGCCACAGTCGCAGGTTAGTGAATTATTTAGCTGAAGACATTGCAGCGGATAGCCATTGATGTCCACTGTGTAATTGAAAGCACTTGCGGGGGGCTCGCAGCCAGGTGTAGCGAGACACTCTTGCAGAGTCAGTTCCACTGGATCACAGTCTGTCACATTCGGGAACGGCAGGCAGTAGTTGATCAGTAAGTCGTCGGGATACGCAGAGGGACAATCGCATTGAATGAATGTCCTCGTGGTACAGTTCATCTCGCTGATGTTGAGCAGGCGCGTGAGAATAAAGTCGGGAGTCTTAGGAGGCGGAAGCAGACGGAATGTGTTGCACTGTGAGTAGTTGCAAAACCCCGTGAAATTGCATCCTAGGTCGGCGCAAGTCTGTGCAATGCACGTAGGCGATGTCGGACATGAGACTGTTCCGTCAGTGAGCACCGAGCAGTTTTGGTACTCGCACCCAGTGACGAGTAGCATGGTGCCATCGCTACAGTTGGTGGTCTGATTAACACATTCGATTTGCTCGGTAACGGGAACGATAACAGCGTCGAGCATCTGCTCCATAGAGATAAAACCAGTCGGTCCGCTCGTCGTGCAGTTGCACCGAGTGTCTCCAGAACGATTTGCAAAGATACACCCATCGACATCAAAACTGCATACAGGCGACAAAACAATGGTGGTATTATCGGGCGGTGCTGTCCCGTTGAGAACATAACCTGGCGCGGGGTAGTTGCCGAGATAAAAATCTTGGCATTCGTTTCGCAGGAACAAGCACAATGGATCACTCGTGGGTATCGAGTAATTGGCGCAGTCGGGATAGGGCGAGATGATAAACGCACTCGACAGGGTTCCGTTCTGTAGTAGCTCGTTTGCAAGCACCGAACCCACGGTCAAGAATGAACCTACTGTAAAGTTTCCAGAGATCACATTGTCGCTGAGTGGCGTGCCTCCCACAAGTGTTACTAGGTCGTACGAGGTGAACGGATAATAGAGCTTGCCCCCGTACACCGCGATAGTGACGTTGGTTGGACCGCTGCCTAGTGTGGCGTTTAAGATCAGACCCGTGCCATCAAACACCAGGAACGGAGTTGCTAGTTGTGTGTAGGTAATGCCACCAAAGATCAGAGTTCCGTTTTGCAGTGTTCCATTGATTACGCTCGCGCCCTGAATCTGATCGGTGCCCACGAGCGTCGAGTAGGTGTTCACAGGCCAGTAGAGCACTCCGTCGAGAATTGTTACCGAAGGAAGCAGAACGTTGCCGCTAGTAAGTGCGTTAGAGATGGTGCCGTTGCCTATGAGAATCACCACATCGCCTAGCGAGCCATTCATAAAGCGAGTGTCGCCCAGTGTGCCATTGATCATCTGGCCCGACGTAACAATGCCACTTGAGTTTGTCGTTACGTTGAACAACTGTCCGTTGCTCACAGAAGTGGTCTGGTACGTAGTGACATTATTGCCGAGATTCAGATAGTTCCAGCAGGTGCTATTCACTGCGTAAATGTCCGTCTCATTGATGCGACAGTCGTTCAGGTAACATCTCTCGTCTACACAGCCCGTCACGCCGCCAAACACTGTTAACGTTCCATTGACGTAGGTAGGAGGCACCAGAGTGCAGTTTAACAGAAAATCACAATCGTACCACGGCTCATGCACCTTGAGCTTGGTGCCATTGACAAGCACAATCGAACCATTGACAATCGACGGGTCGAAAAAGTCTTGCCGCAACGAGCAGTTTGTCTTGTAGATGATATCAAAGACGTCGTTCTCAAAGAGATAATCAGCGCAGCACTCGGCGGCTCCTTCGTCGCACCAAGTGGCGTTACTCTCTTCAATCATCCACTCGCACGGAGTAGTCTCTGGGTCACGTCCAGTAGTAGGATCGAGCACTGGGCACGCATAGTCACAGGAGCCATTGATCACACCCAAACTAAAGTACTGGAACGTGCTGTTGATGGGTGTTAGCACATCCGACAACGTGAAGCCAGGATCTCCAAAACTAGGAAACGTGGGCCCCAAAAACACGAGATCAGGTGTGATAGGTATAGGCACTTCACCGGGTCCTGGGATGCAGGTGTATCGTGTGAGGACTGTCGGTCCGCTGTGACCGTCGGGTGGCTGGCCTCCTGCGACAGTAGGCGTTGGTGTGGTTTGATACACAATATCTCCGATAGCAAAGCTGACAATTTCGTTGGAGGTTGTGTTGCGGAAAGAAACCTCTTGACATGGGCACGGAGCCCACACCCGGCAGTAGAGTAGATAATCGTTGGTGATGGTAAACGTGTTGTTTGTGATATCGTCGTGCACCACAAAATCACCAATAGGGCAACGTCCGATTTGCGCTGTTCTCTGACGATCAAAGCACTCGAGCGTTTGTGTTTTGCCTCCGTCGTACGAGTTGCAGCGAACTTCATAAGAGCTGTTACTCTGCGCGTACCGACAGCGCGGCTCGCGACAGTCCCACAGACGCCAGTGGTGGTTCTGTACAAACACAAACTCGCCCGTGGTGACCCAATTTGGTTTCAGATACATGAACGCTTCGGTAACGTTATCGCCCGAGAATGCGAATGTGTTGTTTTCAATAAACATGCTGTGCATGCCTTGTAGTTTGAATGCGCCTCCCTTGACGCGCCAGAATGTATTTTGCGTAAAATTGAATGTGGTGTTGTCGGTGCATGATTCTTGCATGATGGTGTAGTTGCCTTCAAAGTTGGTAAAGTTGCAATGCGTGAATGTGACATTGTTATTCGCAAGCGGAGGCACAAAGAGCGATTCGTTCGACAGGCCCATATCGATGGTCAGCCATTTGAATGACAGCGACGGATACCAATAGGTGGGATCGACAAACCACGACGCGCCCTGTAGTACGGCTTGTGAGGAGTTGTTGGGCACGCCGACAATACTGATTTGCTTGACGTCGCTCGGCAGCACAAGAAAAGCTACTGGATACTCGCCGGCCTGCACATTGATCAACACGGAAGTGTCGTTTGCAGCGCGGCAGAGATTCACAGCGTCTTGCAGCGAGGTGAAATCTCCACCGCTAGGCGCGAGAGTGCATGTGGCTGCTTGTGCAATCGAAACGCCGTAAATAGCGAGCAGAAAAAATAAAAACACAACGCGCCGCATCAAGCAAGCAAGAATATTAAAGATCCTCGCGGTCTTGATTGTTTTATATCAAAGCAGCACACACACAAATGGAGTCGTCTTTGAAACTGATTCTGTCGATTGCTCTTTTATTTGGTTTTGCATACGCGCAAAACACATGCACCACTGCCCAGAATACCAATCTCTACTACAATCCCATGTGCAGCAATCCACTTTCTCCGTATTGTACTGACACGACGAATGGGATGCAATGCAGTCCTTGCAATCCAAAGAAGACAAACCAAGCGATTTGCGACTGCCCAGCGAATTCGATTTGCGATGGAGGATTGGGATCGCCCACCTATGGTTTCTGCAAACCTTTTAGTTCAGCGTTGCGTCAATGTGCAACCGATAATGATTGCCCCGTAGCAACCAATAACGGTATTGTGATGGGAACTTGGCGATGCCTGAGCGGGTCTTGCAGACCATGTAACCAGGCAGTGGATGGAAACACCACTGTAACATGCGGAGGTGGATGGCCGAGCCCACAATCAAGTCGTCCCGGCGAGACGCGTCAGTGCGGCGCCGATGGCTATTGGATTTCCGGGGGCCAGATCAACGTTGTGGTACAGACAACTACTCAATCACCTATTGGTACCACAACACCTCCCGCTAACACCAAGACTACTACTAGTGGCGGGGTCGCAATTGACAGCAGCAGCAACGGCATCTTCAAGACTATTTTTATGATGACGGCGACTGCAATTGTTTTCATTTTGTAAATAAAAATCTCAATTTCTTTCCTTTATCAAAAATGCAGTCTGAAGCTCCCATCAACCGCAGACATTTGCACTACAAGGCGTGGTCTTTCTACGCGGTGCAGTACTTGCTTATTGGATGGATCATTTACTGGATGATTTCTCGGTTTCCCGTCATTAGCCTGTTTTTGTGTATTGTGGCAGCAGTCGCGTTCTATCAACTCTGGAATCAAAGCCTCGCTCCGAGATATCATTCGCGTGAAATGAATACCATCATGCGCCCTTTGGCCCAGTACTATAGAGTTGTCCCTCCCGTTTCACCGGTGCCATCATCAACAACAGCAACAAGCAAATGACAAAAATCAAAAGAGCACGCATACAATTGTACAAAAACCACATTATCAAGGGAAAAATAAAAATTGTCACAGCGAAAACAGAAAGTCTTTCTTTTTTTTTTTGAAAAGATGAAAAAGTAACATGGGGAACATATCGGGATGCTGCTACGTGCGCGGTGGCACTCTCGACACGTGCCACTGCTGCGATGTGTGGCAGCGCTCGTTTGTTGCTCCTGTGGGAATATTTCTGTGGCGCTGGCTGCGATTCATCCTCTGGTGCATTGTGCAGCTGATTGATTTGATTTCTACCCTATTTATTTTGGGCTGGGAACTGCTCAAGGGTCTCTGGCTAGGACCACTATTCTGGTTTATTGTGGCTCTCTTAGTGTCATGGGTATTTTGGTTTGCGTATCCAACCGTTGCGCCGTACATTGGTACAATAGCTATACCGCTAATCAACCTCGCACTCGAATTGCTCGTGTTTGCGTGGTACCTGTTTGTGGTCCTATGGAATCTCTTTGCGCGCGTATGGAATGCATTTGCGCCTATAACGGGAATGCTACTGTATATAGCAATGGAGGTACTAATCACCGTGCTGACCGAGGTCGTCAAGATTCTCGGCGAGGTACCTCTACAAGCACTGATGAAGCCGCTCATGGAGATCCTCAACGTACTAAGCAAAATTCTCGTGGCAGTGATACAAGTGATAGTAGCGGTAGGCAAACCAGTGCTTCAGCTACTCGAAAAGCTCATCGGACCCATACTACATATCTTCTTCTCGGTCCTCAGTCTGTACATCAAGATATACACATGGTTGGTCACGAAACTGTTCCGCTTACTCGAGCCGGTTTTGGGCGTGGTGTTGGCGATTGTGCGCGCGTTCCGACATACATCGTTTGCGTTTCGTAGTTTGCTCTCGCTGGACGACTATTCGAGCGAGGATGATTCAGATCGAGCAATGTTTGCTGACGTGCGTCCCTCTGCGGAAAAATATTGGGGTGACTCGAGCGTTGCTCAATCAAACATACAAGAACTTTCCGACATCAACGCCTACCTCGATCATCACGGGCCGCTATCATCTGGCTTCTATTACACAGTGATGCGCCCTTATGCGTCTGCAAACAGTGACTCGTGGACCGAGATCAGCAGAGAGATTGTCCGAGCCGACAGCGAGGCAGAAGCTTACGAGGGTTCGCGTCGGTTGCTTGCGCTTGGCAGCAGCCGAGGTCTGCTCACGTTGGAGGAACGTGAATTGTTTGATCGTCCAGCAGTTGATTTTGAAGAGTTTTGGGAGCGCTTTGCTGAGGATCCAGGCGCCGCTCACGAGTGGTACCAGCAGGAGCACGCAAAAGTCAACAAGAAAAAAGAACAAGTCTTTTCTCGTGTGGTGCGAAAGTTGGCCGAAACAGGTGAACTAAACAACAATAGCACTCTACCGCGCAAGACTCGTCACGCCGACCCGTGGCGCGGTCACTTGCACAAGAAGCTCAAATGCAAGTCGAATGCATGCGGTGGACACGGCAAACCACTGGATCATCCCATTGTCACGCTACGAAAGCGGCATTGGGAACGAGAAGAGATTCCTCGTGAGGAGATTCCATGGAGAGAACCAGACGAGACACAAGAAGAGTACGAACGTCGTTCCTACGTGTATCTCGCGTCGCTCACCACAGCATTCCAAACCGCACACGAGCAAGTGATCGACAAGCACATTCGCGATCCGCGCTTGTGGAAGCATGCTCATGAGGGATTCAAGCGCGCCACGGGCTATGAGACATTCCACGACGCGTTCAACGACTTCCACGATCAATACGCAGACGGATCGCATTTCCTGTACGATACGCTATGCGGAATGACAGACTGGGGCCCTCTTCGCATGATGAAAGAAGCCGATCCAGAGCGCCACAGTCGTGCCTACTGTTCCGACTTTAGCAAAACGGTTGAAGTGCAGATTCGACCTCATCCCACGAAACCGGGACGCAAATTGGCGGAATTTGTACTCGAACCCGAAGTGCGTCAGGATCATCGTGCGCTGCTCGAAACTGTTCTAGAGGACATTGATCATCCTGCGCGACGAGAGCTACTCTCAATTGCACTCGACCAGGAGTGGTCACGATGGCTCTCTGACACCACGAAACGCAATCTGCTCTCTGCTTCCATGCGTCACCCGCTTGCCGATGTGTTTGGCATCGAACTTCCAAATCCCATAGGCAACGCGAGCGGTATCAATGCTGACTTGAAAGATCGTCGAGATCGCGTCGAGAGCAAGAAACCGATTCCCAAGGCACGTTTGCCGCTCTTTGAGCTACTGTCACTCGACTGTTACACCACGAGCCCGCGTAATCCGCTGTGTCTCCCAGAGATTCCTTCCAGCTGGATCATTCGCAAAACGCCACAGGTCAAGTGGCCAGAAAATGCCACAGGAGACGATTCTTTCTGTGCGCCACTGTACTGCCTACCGCCACGCGATCTGCTCGATTGGCGCGCATGGATCTCTTGGTGCTGGATCATGAATGGAATCACGTCTTACAAGCTGATTCTCTCTCAGTTGTTTGTCATCTTTACCGACAGTATCGGTTTCCTCAAGGACAACTACTCGTGGGTCTCTTGGCTGCTCTCGCCGATACTCGCTCTTCCACCAGGTGCAACACCCACCGATCTTGATTGGTTGTGCTTTGCCATTCACTTTTACGGGATGGTGCTTGTGGCGTTCCTCGTGTGGGTATTCTTTGTGGTGATTGTACCCATTGTCAGTTGGATATTCCGAGTAGCGGCGCGCTTTGTGGCATTCTACGAGACGTTTGTGATGGCCGACGAACTGAGACGCGAACGACTGAAAGACACCGGACGGCTGTTTTACAACTTTGCGTACGACAGCGACATGAACCCCGGCGTGAGATACTTTAACGATCCAAACTACTTTAATCGATCGCTCACTGGCCAGCGGCGGCCTATGACATTTGATTTCAACAATCACGACAGGTCGGTACCACGGCCACAGTTTGGTGATTACGACTCGGCAGTGAACCAATGGGCGCCCAGCGCAGGACGGTATCATCGTTCGAGTTTCATGCCGTGGCAGGGCCAGACCGCTTACGAGCGGTACAATGCTGTGACGCCGTACCACATGACACAAGAAGGAGGCTTCCGATTGCCGTGGAACACAACGACAGAACAGTTGGGAGACACATCATTGATTGGTGATGCGCTGCAAGACGCTCATTGGCCACCTTCGTTGACACTCGATGAACGGTTAGCGATGGATACTGCGCGCGCGGATAATACACAAGGAAAGAGCGGAGGCGATCAGCAGGAACAGCAAAGAAGATTAGAAGAAGAATCGCGTCAACGCGCCAGAGAGCTTGAGCAACAGAGACGCGAGAGGCTCGAAGCGCTGGCAGAGCTTGCGCAACTGGAACGCGCCTTGTATGACGCAACGTATCTGTTTGGCACATGGAGATACGAAGTCACTAGCAATGTGCTCGTTCGATTTGAAGCCATATTCAACTGGCTCTTGCACTCTCACTACATGACCTTCTGGTGGTCGATGCAGTACGCGTACGCAGAGGCCAAGAAGCGCAAAATACAACTTTGGTACTCGCCTGTGATGGGCGAATATCGACGTGGGTTCACTGTGCACACCCAAGATGACCTTAGTAGAACACTGTACCCAAATAACGTTCCTAGCTTTAGGAGGCAGGAACCACGCAATATGTCTGTATAGAAGCAATAAAAAGCCATTGAGAAGAACAATAAAGAGACTAGGCAAAAACAAATCATGCAGGCTATCGTAGAAGGACTCGGACTAAGTGGAGGCCGATTGATGTTTTCGTCGTTTGTGACACACAGCGGTGTGTCCAAACGCGAGGTGATTATTCAGAACGCCATGGACTTATTTCTCATCCGTAAACAAGAGGCAATGGATCGATGGATTGCACAGAACAGACAACTCTTTGACCGAGCACAAGTTGTCTCTGCAAATGAAATACTGCGCCAACACACTGGCATTCTGATCTGGAACATGGTCGACAGAAATACCAACCAAAAGTACCATCTCATCGTGCCACCGGTTGCGTGGTGTCCGCCGGTGACCACCACGCAACCGGAATCGTTCGGGGAAGAGGAAGGCGCAGCCAATGAATAATTTTTTTTTCTGAGAATCACTTTCTACTAATGTGTGTAATTTTCTGTCGTCAACTATAAAACCAGACGAATCTCTGTGTCTGTATCATAACTTTTTTTCGCACCCCCAGTCCATGCTTGCCTCTGAAGTGAAACGCGAACCCCGTCAGCTCGACAAGGAGTTGCAACTTGAAGGCATCGTCATTCGTGGGTTCGGTCGCGGCGGCAAGCAGCTCGATTGTCCCACTGCAAACATTCCTATTGAGGCACACGAGGCAACACTACAGACGCTCAGTACTGGCATCTATTACGGAGAGGCACGTGTCGATTCCAGCGTGCGCTATCCGGCGGTGATCAGCATCGGATGGAACCCGCACTTTCAAAACGACAAAAAGACCATTGAAGCTCACATCTTGCAGAAATTTCGGGAGGACTTTTACGGTTCAAAGCTCACTATCTACGTACAAGGCTTCCTGCGCGACGAGCACAAGTTCCACTCCATCGAGGATCTCAAGCAGGCAATTCACGACGACATTGCCACCGCTAGGAATTTGATTGTACCTGTTCATTACTAAAAATGAAATATCATTCTCTCATTTTTAAAAAAAAATCCTCTGCAAGGGGAAAAATGATGAGCGCTAATGGAACTAAAATTACACAAACAGATGAAGAGCGACTAGAAGAAGTCGAAAAGGAGAAAAGAAGGCTCAATGATCAGATCAAGCAGATTCAAGATTCCGGTGGATTATCCAAGAACAACACTGCAGAATTGGAAGCACAATTAACTGTCCTAGAAGCGGCCGTGAAAGTGCTCAAAGGCAACGGTCCCATCACCACCACTCCTCCCACGCCAAAGAAGCGTATATTGCTAGAAGATGTACCAGAACCACCACAGAAAGAGGCCGAAGTATCAGAACTGGTCATAGAGAGACAACTGGTTTTGCCACCGCCTCCGCTGCCATTGCCGCCGACCAAAACCATAAGTGCCCAGAGACGATTCGTGCTGTTTGGACTAGTGGCGACTGCTGTTGCTCTGCTTGCGCTGTCATTTGCACTTCCCATTCCTCCGACAGAGATACTCAACATGATGCTTCATCGAACTGTCACCAACAAGCGTCTCATTGCGTACCAGATGGCGGAAACACTAAACTCGGACGGCTGTGCTCTGATTCTACCCAAAGAACTCGAATTAGGTCGATTTTTTGGCAAGTATTCGTACGAGGAACTACGTGTCTCTATGGTGTGGCACATGGTGAATAGAAACTACTCTGGCATCTGCGCACAGCACGTGGGCGTACCGATATGCTACTGCATGCTCGACATAAGACGATTCGACGCAGAGGGTAATGAATATGCTCCTGTAACCAAGAGTGTTTCTTCGCCATCGGCAGCCTCATTACCAAGCGAATACGAAAGCGGGCGAGACTACCTCGAAATGTTTAATCAAGAAGTAGTGGGAGCAAGTGTAGACAGTCTCTCCAAAGTGCAAGAGGCCAATGCCCTGTGCAAAGAATCACACTGGCGTACTCGTTTTGATGTGACAGTAGTGAGCTTCCTCCAGCCAGGCTCGCCTCCACGAAGATTCCGCGAGACATTCACAGGCACCCATTCCTACAACATTCAGCACTTTTTCGACATACAACACGGACAGAGTGGATGCCGCGACGACGCCACGGACCTGCTGCGAGGGCGCGCGTTCAACGCCAACAGTCGTTCGGCCGCTGCACAGCGAGTGCTTCTTTTCGAAAACCCAGCTGCGCAAAGAACTCAGATTGCACCTTCACCGCCTCCGGCACCTTTACCAGAACTGCCTCACATACCTGGACACAACCAAACAAATGCATAGAATAAAATTTATTCATCTTGCCAGTAATCAACAAATACATCTTTTTCTCTGTCATAGGTCAATGTCTCTTGAGAGTCTGGTAGCAGCTTCAGCAGGGATGCTTCGTGGTTGCGAGAGAGCATACCAAAATGAATGGAGCTTTTCTTGGGGATACTTTTGCTTGCACGCCACATGTCTCTTTCGATATTGGGGTCACGAAGCGAATCGGGGTTTGTAAATAGAAACTCCCATGCCTTGAGAAGACATTTGTCCTTTTTCTCTGCAATTTTATGGTAATTTAGCTTTTCCATCTTCCCGACGACTGTTTTTGCCACAGCTCGAGCACACTCGATCGCTTGTGCATGCACCGTAGCGCAACGTGTGGTACTCTTCACGACTTTCAACGCCAGGTACAGCAGCTCTGACTTTTGTTTTCTGTCAATGTTCCATATGTCGCCCGCAAGTAGTAAACGAAGTACGTATAGAAATTGCTTCTCGATACATTCTCGTGCGAATTCCATGAGTGATTTATACCGCGGTCCAAGCTGATGAGGATTCATAATACGGTCGGCATGAACTAGCCCCATCTTCTTTAGACTTTGAAGTGCGTCGGGTCGATCGTGTAACATGCACATCTGATAGCAACACGTTTGAATCGTTAGATTTGAGACATTCGCATATCCAAGTGACTTTACGAATTTAGAAAAAATGTAAGCCTCATTGTTCCATGCAAATAGAAACGCGACATTCAGATCGAATTCATCAATAATTTCCAGACTACGCACGCTGAGAGCACTAATCTCTGATAAATCGGGTCGCGCAAGCCATCGTACATGTTCATCACTGACGATTGGCATCTGTAGTGTTTTGGTGTGATATTCGCGATGTAACTGACACAACCACGGAATAAACCACTTGTCGGTCCAGTGGTCAGCTGTTCGCTTCCATGCTTTCGACACCACACGCACAGAAGAGACGAGAAACGGAGATCGAATGTACTGAAAGATCAGCAATAGAATATCAAAAGTCACTGCGCATGTTGTCATTGCCACTGGAACAGGCAAGCATAGCTTCTTTGGATCAATGATTTCAATTTTTCCAACAACAATAGACTTGCGCTTTAGAGCAGACATTTATCGATGTCGCGTTAGTAGAGACTTTTTTTTCGTGGATTAAAAGGCCCTTTTTTTCATTTTTACGTTAGAACATAAAGAACAGAAATGATTTTCGCGCAAACATGCGGCAAGAACGCAATGATCACTATATACAATGGATTCAGGGGTGCTTCCATAAGCACCTTCATCGGCGCAAGCCACAAATCCCACAACAGGACTCCAGCGGCAAATAGTCGAATAAAGTATATCTTCACGAGCGATTGCTTGTGGTTGATAACGTACAGAAAGATCGTCAGAGCAGGGAAAAACTCTGCAAGCAGCGCTCCCAGATACGAAAACATCGATATCTGTATGGGTCGAAACTCTCGTGGATCGAGAATGAATGCCAACAGCCAAATCCATACGATCCACGGTAATCCGAATAGCAACAGAACTTGAATGAACGTCTTTCCGATAAGAGTGCTGTTTGTCATTTTTGGTACAATAAAGAAGAAGAAAGGGAGGCTTTTTCTTGTTTTTTATGAGTACTTAGTTAGTAGGAAAATACACCTCCGTATATTTTTTTTCCACAACGCTGTAGTAGATCCACTAAAGCATTTAAAAGAAATTAAAAAAACTTACTGTATCATTTGGAGGAAAAAAAAAGATGAGCAACGTCGCCGACGATCCAAACTACCAAGCTGGCGTGAGAAGAGAAATCCGAAAGATGATTCAAGAAAAAGGCATCAAAGACCCAGAAGGCAAAGCCGAACAACAAGCCATGAATCACGCCATAGCATGGAGAAGGACAATCGATGGAATTTTCGCAGAATACGAGAGGAACACGAAAAATGCGCAAAAAAATTAAACCATCATTAGTAGTTGTAAAAAAACATAGTCTGTGTCTAGTAGAATGATGAGAAAGGAGCATAAAAGGCCGTGCTTCTAGAGCCCAGAGACCAAAACCCGACTCGGCCACGTATCTCTTTTTTTTTCTGAAGCGAAAAAAAAGAATGTCTTCTTCTCTCGCTAATGCTGTCATCAGGCACAAGTGGACGGTCAACAAGAACGTCTACGGCGATATTATCATTCATCCCGGCGGAGCACATGAATCGATTATGCTCAAGAAATTCGATGGCTTCTCGCTAGAAAAATACAAAGTCGTTCTACACAGAAGCGCACCAAATCCCATGCTTCCGAAAATAACCGTATCATTCGACTTTGGAGAAGAGATCGACGCCCAATTCAATTACAAGAAACTGCACGAATGCGTGCAATCGCAGGACAAGTGGCCCAAGGAGAAGGCGCCCTATGAGGATCTTTTCATTGAACCTGAAAGAATCATACAAGCGTGGAAACAAGGAAAGATGATCAATCGTTTCTCCTGCAGCACCGAAGGAGTGTACTTTGAAGCCATACCTCGAAATCTTGCGGTAGCGTTTCCAGTTAAACGCATCACCTATGACTATGGCTCTTACGAGCGCAACTCTTATCAATACAGACAATTGGAAGCTATTGTCATGACTCGCGCTGCCAGAATGTAGGAACGAAAAAATTTTTCTACTATCGTTGTAAACCATTTCCCCCCTTGATAAATAAACGAGCTAAAATTGCTTTTTCCTGAAGCTGCATTCACGTAAAGCGACTGTGATGATGATATCTCAAAACGATACCATCTCCATATCTGTTGCCAAGGCACTTGAGTTTGCCACGCACAAACACTACAATCAAAAACGCAAAGATGCATTACAGACCTCTTACATTGTCCATCCTATACACGTTATGTCGATGCTGGTGAATGCAGGTGAGCGTAATTCCGACATTCTATGTGCTGCTCTCCTTCACGACACCATCGAAGACACCAAAACAAGCCCCGAGGAGATCCGCAAAGAGTTTGGCTCCTCTGTCGAGAGCATCGTTCTCGAATGTACCGATGACAAGAGTCTGACTAAGTCTCAGAGAAAGAGAAAACAGCTCGCTCATGCACATGAAATCAGTATTTCGGCTGCCAAGATCAAACTGTGCGACAAGTACGACAATTGTGGATCGTTGTCTACCGATCCACCAGCGTCTTGGAGTGATGAACAAGTCACAGGCTATCTGACGTGGTCCTATGCCGTTTGTCAGGCTCTTAGGCGCTTTGAAGAAAAGAGCGACGTAGTCGCTCGGCTTTTCAAGCAGATTGATGCACTGTTTGATCAATACGACTTGAGCCCCAATAAAATTGACGAACAGCAACTTGGCAACCGACTAGCCACCTACTATCGATATCTGGAGAAACAAGAAGCAGAAGAAGAAAAGAAGCAAAAACAAGAGAATCAAAAGAAATAAATTTTTTTACAATTCACATCCACCAGCAGCTGTACACGCAAAATTGTCAATGTTGCTTAGCGCAGGGCGATTATCCGCGGTTTCAAACTCACGGAGCTTCTCCCAGTCGAGTGACTTGCCCTGTAGCGCCTCGTTTATTTGAGCCATCAATCGTTCGTAGTGTTCTTTGTTGATTGCCTCGTTGGGGCATTGTTTGTAGGTGCCCAGATCGCGAGGGAAAAACGACATGCCGCCCACGATATCAAAGTTGTCCCACACCCACTGACCCACTTGTTTCCAGCTCTCGCTGTGATCCTCTGGGTAGATGGAAATCGAGGGATTGTGCTCGCACCAGTGGGTCTTGTAGATTTTCCACAGTTCCAGCTGCTCCAATGGGCTCAAGGAGTGATGTGGCTGGCGACGACGTTCCACCAGTTGGGCGCGATTGCGAGAGATGGCACGTACAAATCGCGTCGCGTCACTCTTGTTGTTGTTGTCATCAGCAGGCAGCGGCAGTACACCTCCATGATCCTTGAGTATCTGCTCGGGTGTCAAGTTTCCGGTCCAGTTTTCATGGAGTACTTTCTCTTCGTATTCGCCACTTGTGACGGTCAGCGCATGATCGGGGGCACGCAGAGGATACGAAAACACCACCTGGCTCGGATTGTAGACGTCGTCCTCCATGGCTGCGCCAAGGTACTTTTGCAGAAATTTCACCACAGGATCCGTCTTGGACATGCGAAGGCGTCGTATCTGACGAGGCGACCAGCGAGCGTGGATACCAGACGCAGTTTCGCAGACTTGCGAAACGGTACCACTGGGCTTCACGCATGTAGTGGCCGTCGAGTGCTGAATTCTGAGTCTATCAGCCCATAGTCTATTGGTCTGTAGCACCTTGTTCTTGAGATGTTCCAATCCAGATCTTAGTTCTTCTGTCATATTCCAGGTGAGCGGATTGTCAGTGAGGCCCGTGAACGAAACACCCAGCAAGCGTTCTTCTTCGTTGTTGCGCTTCCAGTCGGGGTGCAGTACCTCTTCATTGAAGGAGGTAAAGCGCGATTGCAGCGTTCCATAGATGGCAGCAATGCGCACCTTGTCTTCCAGAGTGGTCCATGTATCATGTGGTTCCACAATCACTTCAGAGAGATTGCACGTCTGGCGCGGACGGAGGAAAATCTCGCCGCATGGATTCAGACCAAAGTCCACGCCATCGGCCTTGCGCCGGCCAGTCTTGAGCGCCTGTGCACGAGCCGCCTCTCGATTAAAGATACCGCGTTCGCCTGAGCGACTGGCCACAAGCGCCTTCCATTCTTGCCAAAACTGCTCCTCGCTGGGTCTGCCTTCGTAGACTGCAGAGTTGTTGGCGTAGGCGCGGTAGGCGTGATCCTTCCACCACTCGCCGCTCTTGGCAGAGCGCATATCATTGTCGTCAAAGTCGGACAATGAGATGAGTGCCGAGCGGCGCACGCCTCCGCTCACGATGCAGCTCGCAATCACACATACAATATCGTGCACCTCGATCGGTGTCAGCTTACGGCCCATTGCTCCAATAAACTTTTTCGTGATAAACTCAAGTGCGCGTTTCAGTGGCTCGGGGCCGCTAGCACGTCCGCCCATCGTCATCAGACGGCTGCCTTCTGGGCGAATCAGCGAGTAGTCGACGTGGGGCATCTCGCCGCGAAACAGTGCGTGCATGTAACTGCGCAACGAAATAGCCCAACTGGTACCACTGTCTTGCACTTGCAGCGTCCACGAAGCAGGACGTATCGAGTTGGCCACGGAAGGAAGCTTTTCCACGTTTTTGCGCTCGACCGAGAAACCCACTCCAGATCCACACGAGAGAATATACAGCAACTCGGCAAATGCACCCACCGAGTCAATGGGCAGGAACGAGCAATTGTACGCGCACATGTGCTCGCGATCCAATGCCGGACCGGCGGTCATCACCACACGCATCGAGGGCATCACCTTGCGTTGCAGCATGGCAGACTCGAGCACCTCAAAAGTGGATTTGTCCATTTCAACACCGGCGCACAGTGCGTGGATCGTGCGGTTCACTGTCTCGCCCCATGTCTCACGACGGCCGAGTTGATCCACAAATCGTGCGTAACGAGTCTTGTGAATGATACTAGCATAGGTACTAGGAAGCTCGAGTGATAACGATGCTGCTGGTGCAGGTACAACAGGCTTTTTCACTTTGCGATCCATAAAGCGCATGCTATTATCGCTCAGTTGCGCAGAGATCTTGCTGGTGCTGATTCCTCTGCTACTACTACGAAATCCTCCAGCAGACAAACGAGAAAGAACAGATGACGATAACATAGTTGTTAACAAAAAAAGATTTTTTTCCTATCTAAAACAACAAGAGGATGGCGCGCTTTATATCTTGTAATTTTACTGCCTAATGATGTCAAAAAACCCACAATAGCAAGTATGACGCGATGACTCTCAAATTTTTTATTACAACTTTAGCGGGCTTCTCATACAGATGGTATTGCAGTAGTAATTCAGCTGCTTGCTGAATTTCGATTCCTTCGAGTACCACGCTTGAGGATACAGCAATGGCTCATTGCAACAGGCGCAAAAAGTGCCCTGGCTAGGCTGAGTATTAGCATACGAGGCGGCAGCACGATCACGCTTTAGGCGTGCAAAATTGTATCTCAGTTGTTCTCTGCGCTGTTGCAGTATATCAGTTGACGAGCAGACTTGTGTTGACGACATGTTGTTGACGAGACGTGAGGCCGGCGGCACGAAAAGGATGTCTTCTTCGAGCAACAATAAACTTTTCAGTGCGCTTTTATGTCTCGCGTTTACAATTTTACTAGTCCAGCGTAGCAACGCAAATCCTACTAAACCACTGAAAATACTAGTCGCATGTGGATTTCACGCGCGAGAATGGTCTACCACTATCCTCTGTGAACGCATGCTGGAGCGCGTAGCAACTCACATGCGTAAAGAGATTCAATGGATCATCATACCACGCGTGAATCCAGCCGTTGACCTCGTTCGCAACAAGACTCTCGGTGCGTGCTGGCGGTGGAACTCGAATCGAGTGGACTTGAACCGCAACTGGCCTCTGGTACATGATCAATTGTGTCCCAACGAATCGAGTGACTATGTGATCTCCAAGCCCGGCGAAGAGACCTATACCGGACCGCATCCGTTTAGCGAACCAGAGACGAGAAAGCTGCGCGATACGCTGATTCAAGAGAAACCAGACATTGCGTTTTTCGTTCATACAGGCTCTGAGATGATACTATTGCCATACGAATCGTGTTTAGACAAGAAACCATCAAACTATCGCCAATATGTGAAACTGGCAAAATGGCTATCTGATTACGTTTCTAACGGCACGGATCGTGTGCTCGTTGGTCAGTCTTCGCGCATGCTATACAAGAGCTACGGCTCGCTGGGCGACTATGCAACGCATGTTTTGCATGTTCCGTTTGCTTTCACAGTGGAAACGTATCGCGGCGTCGCTCATTGCTCAGAGCAACCGATTGGTTTCCTTCAGCGTGCTACAGCAGAAATGACCGAATCAGACTGCGAGCAGACTTTTGTGCCGCACTCTCCTGTCAGTTGTAGTGTCGATCTTGATAATTACCTGACTCGATGGACAGCACTAGTGGATGCATTTACGAACGCGCCTGTCGCAGACTTGAACCTCATTCGAGAGTGGATTGAACAAAAGTCGCTTGTTTATCCGTAAAAGATTTGCTTTATCAAATTTGAAATTTTCTCTTTTCGTGGAGTGAGGAACACGCTCCAACAGACATTGACGCTACGTATGCTTCTGCACTGAGGGTCTTCTTGTTCTGATAACACAATCACATTTCCTTGTTCTGCGGTCATTGGGTCGATTTCAAGCTCTGCAATGACTCGTATTACTTCGCCTGCTGATTCGAATCCCATGAAACCGCACCAGTTCATAAACAGTGCTTCTACACGAGGGGTAGCTCGAAACAAGGAATGATTTTGTCTGTCGTTTCCGTCAAATAAAATATGATTGAATGCTAAGTGAGCTCCTGTGCCGCCAATAGAATGACCCGATCCCACAATTTTCACACTAAAATCTTCTGCATGAGCTGGAGACCAGACCATGGTGGACCTATCGATATGAGACTGATACCAGACATAACGACTTGCGCCACGCAAAAATATCCATCCTCCAGAAGACTCTGGTATCTCTAGAACCTCTTCATAAACGCCATCCTCCACGTAGATATTAGGCCATTTTTCTCCAGAGCAGTTGTTTAGTGCCTCTTGTATCGAGGAAAAATAAGACAATACGTGATAGCGCTTCAGTAGACGTATAGTGTTGGGATTCTGCTTTCCTTGTTTAGAGACATAGAAAGCCAGGCTTCTATTTTCTTTGTTATCTGTCTGCTCGTCTTCTTGAAGACGATGATGATGATGATGTTCCTCTTTGTGGTTGTACCGTGCAATGTATATCGCTGCAACCAACAAGACACCAGCAAGCAATCCCGATATTTGTGTACCTTTGTCACAATGCATGGTATGGTGCTCTCGAATTTTTTTTTTAAAACAAAAATAAATATCTTTGTGAAACTAACGTTGTTATTTTTTTCTGTATTTTATGCATAATACAGATAGGAAGAGGAAAAAAATCTTTGCTATTCTTTCAAGTTATCAAAAAAAAAGTCGATACCTCCGCCTCTCCTCTTCCCCATTTTTTTTGTTTTTTTAAGCACCAAAAAAGAGTAATGCACACGGATTTAACGGTCTATCATGTTTGCTCATTTTGTCGGGAATTTCAATTGCCGACCAAGTTGTGTGGGCAATGCAAGACATCTAGATACTGTTCAAGTGAATGTCAGAAAAAACACTGGCCCGTTCACAAAAGCGAATGCAAAGAGAGAGTTCAAATGTTTGCGAACCTGAATTCATACGCGCAAGAGAATCGCCATATTGGAAATCAACTGCGAAAGTCGCTCGGAAAAATCATTTTTGGCGGAAAATTTCCTGCTTGTTATTTTTCTGGTTTTCTAGACGAAGCAGCCTCAAGAAAACTGAATGTTCTCGTATTCTTCCATGGACCATTTGACGCTTCTACGGAAACATATGAAGAACTGATGCAAAAGCTCTGTTACAAAGAGGACAAACGTTTTGATATTCAAGTTGTGTCGCGAGAAACTTTGTTGCAACGTAAAATCATTCGTGGGCCTATCAGAATAGACTGTCAGTTTATTTTGAGTATTGCCGTTAACTTGGGAACCAACAATGACGAACAGTACAATGTCTCTTTTTTTCTTGCAATTTGAATTACTTCGCCCACTGATTCGAATCCTATGAAGCCGCACCAGTTTATGAACAACAGGTTTACACGTGGAGTATCTCGAAACAATGAATGATTTCGTGTGCCGTCTCCGTCGAATAGTATATGATAAGAGTTCTCCTCTTCTGCGCTAACGTTATCTGTATTCTCACATCCATAACATAAAAAAGAAAGGGCAGTTGAAAAAAAAAACAAAAAAAAAGCACAGGCCTAAGTTTCAAAAAAAATGAGCAAACCCCTTATCTTTGTGGCGGTGGACATTGAAGGCACTGGTGATCGTTTCGATGCACCCATCGCCGCCATCGGATGTGTGGTGGGCGACGAAAACGGTCAGGTGCTAGACAAGAAAACCTGGTGCGTTTTGCTCGAGGAGGATGACATTGAACCAAGATGCAAGACCGAGTTCTGGGACAAACAAAAGGGACTGTGGCAACGCATTCGGAACGAAGCGCGGCCTGCACCAGAAGTTGCGCAGCAGTTTGTTCGCTTCTGGGACGAGTTGGAGGTCCGCTTCCCATTGGACAAGTTCAAGTTCAAGATTCTTTCTGATAACCCCTCCTACGACATTTCACGCATCGATTACTTTGTGTGGCAGCACACCAAGCGCTATCCGATTCGTTACACGTCTGACGGTCGGTATCGTTCTGTTGAGGACCCTTCGGAACAGGCGTACGGCACCTCTGACGAAGAGGGCTGCTGGAAGCGAGCCGCAGAAAAACAAGTGCATAATCATTGGCCATCGGATGATGCTCACTTTATCTATAACCTTGCTATGGAAGTGAAAAAGTTGATTCGTAAATAAAAAAAATCACGTTGAAAATTTTTTTTGTGAGCGATACTGTCATCAAAAAAAGTTTGTTTGGTTGACCGACAAAAAAAGTCTCCTTGTGTAAACATTTCAGGGTAAAAATAGAAAATTGTTTACAGGGGTCCAAAAAATCGACACTACGTAAACATTAGACCTGTGGGCTGTCGACACCCTAAAAGCTTTCATAAGGTTTCACACTAAAGTTTACGCAACTGACTTGGAGAAAATTTTTGCGAGTTTCGGCAAAAAATACTAGCGCTAGTAGATTTCTCTCTAGAGTGCATAAAAGCAAGGGGGAAAAGAAAGGTTGGTTAGTTTTTTTTAGCTTTCAGACATGTCAGAGAACAAAGCATTAGAGCTTCGCTACTACAACACGTTGCACGGTTTTCAACAGCCTTCAAAGGAAAACATTGCAATTTGTTTCATACATCGCTATTGTGCAGAAGCGCCAGAATATGAGCGGTTCTCTGAATTACAGCACTCGGACTGGCCAAAGCACATTGCTACAATCAAAGAAAAAGACCCCCAAATTGAATTTTGCATCGATGATTTTATTGGTCATGTTTATCTCAAGACGGATCGTGGGCACCGCAGTCAGATACCACGCATCATAAATGCATGTATAGCTGCTGGATACGCACTCAAGTTGCTGACACGATTGGAGACTCGTTTCGTTCCAGACGGAAAATCAAACCTGCCGTACAGCATTGAAAATAGCGAACGACTTGCAATAAGACACATTGAAGAGCAGCTTGCGCAGTTTAGCTACCTTCCCAATGCACTCAACATCCTGATCTCAGATGGAAGAAAAGAGCTACTGGCAGATGAGAGACTATGGAAGACAGACGAAGGAAAGTGCTTTGCAAGAAAACTACTTGCCAAGATTACCGACCAAGAATTGATAAAACGAATCAAGATGAAAGTTTTGATTCCGGACCATCCAGATGTGGATCTGGAACTCGACTTTCCGCTGAAAACGCTACCAGAGCAAGTAGAACAAGAAGACACCAACGAACGACGCAGAAAAATGCCCGCTGCCGTTGTTGCATCACCAACGCGTAATGAAAAAGAAGAGGAGCATAAAGTCAAGCAGGAGGAGAAGAAGAAAGAGGAGGAGGAACACGAGCCAAGAGAGTGCCTCGTGTGCTGCGAGCGAATCGCGGATACGCTCGTTTTACCCTGTAACGACTGTGTCGTGTGTAAAAAGTGCTCCGAAGGCCTCCGCAAAACAAACGACAATGCGACTTGTCTTCGGTGCAGACGTCCCATTCATACTGTGTTGTGGGACGGTGGCTCGGAAACCAAATCTTAAATGTCTTCCATGGAGTAAAAAAACTGTTTACATTAAATCTGAACTGTGAGCATTTCTTTTGCTGTTATTTGCATAAACCGCGCATCAGTCATATCTATTACATTGTCATAGATAGAAAGCATGATTTCTGTTTCATCGTCTGAATAACCACCAGCCAAAGTTGCATATTGATCCAGCGTAATATCATTTTCTTCAACTTCGACTTCTCCTTTGTTGATGCGTGGCATGATGTTTCCTACAAGACAATCGAGCACTTCTGCGTACAGTAGTATGTGATTTTTGCTGGTGCTCGATTTCAGCCAGCCACAACAGGCATTCAGTAGTATGCAGCACGCGTAACGCGCTCGGCTTTTCCTCCACCAAGCAAAGCCACCTTCCGCCCCATCCTGCGCAGGCGTTCGATCCTCACGAAACCGAGCAGAGCAGTCTTGAAAGGCTTTCGAGAGAGCAGAGTCGTCGTGGGGCACCTTTTTCAAAGGACTTTCTGCAAAGGCCTTGACGAGCGTACTCAGAGCTGCAACGTCGCCGTTTGCAACCGAAGGCTCGTCAAATGCCACAAACGAAAGCCACTTTCTGATAAAGGTGCACAATGAAGACATAGAGACTCGTTCTTGGTTTATTCGACTCAGAATTTATTGGTGCAAAAAAAAAGTTCTAAAGTTGTTGGAACGCTATCAATTCGATTGTAAAGAATCAGCTCTTACTTTACAAGAAAAAAAGCAAATACGTATACCACTCGGTTTTTCGCCGCTCGTTGCAGAGGAGAAGAATGTCTCAGGGCAACAAGCGTCAGAAAGGCGATCGAAACCCCGTGCATGAACAGCGACGTGCGATGATCAATGGTCGATTCGACCTTCCCTCTGAGCACGTTCAAGCCATGAATAAGATTCGTGAAATCTTCCAAAAAGCCGCCGATGACTATCTCGCGGTTGTAGACGAATTGGAGAAGCGAGACGAAGGTCGCGTAACTGCCGTGTTGGATCAGCTTCAGAGCGCAAAGAACACCGCCTGCGATGCTGTGATCCTGCCTTTTGGACCAACTGAAAAGAAATAATATGGGGAAAAATACTTCTAGTGACCATTTGTCCTGTTCATATCAATAAATTTAAAAAAAAAGAACAAAACTACCCTTTAGCATTTGTTGTTTCTACTGGTGCTAGTAGATTTGTCACTTTTCCACGGCCTAGTAGAACTTTGAGAACAACTATAAATACGCCAAGTCCACAGTGTAAACTTTTGTGTGAAACCATATGAAAGCTTTTCAGGTGTCGACAGCCGACGGGTCTAATGTTTACGGAGTGTCGATTTTTTGGACCCCTGTAAACAATTTTCTATTTTTACCCTAAAATGTTTACGCAAGGAAAAACTTTAGAAATCATCTTCATCTTCGTCATCATTATCACTCGTTCCTGCTTGCTCAAGAGCTGATTGTTGTTTTTTCTTTTGCAGGATCCTCTTTAGTTCCGCCGAGTTGGGTATCTTGCATCGAAGGCGGATGCGATAAGCACACAGTTCACTCGTTGCAACTTCCGTTGAGCACGATACTAATCCGCATACGATTCCAGATTCTTTGCATGCTTGGATCAGCGAAGTGATTCTCTGCTCGGAAACGACACAACGCTTGGCAAACCACTCCAGGTCAAAGACGACTCTGGCACCACCGCTGCTAACGCTAGAAACGTCGCAGGTAGGTGTTCCCAAAGCCTTTTTAAGCGCCCCGGAAAGTGAGTTTTCTTGCAGGCCGGCGGCGTCGTTGAACTTGGAAGGCCACTTCAACGGAGGCATCGGATGTTGATCTCGCATGGCGTCTCGCACGCAGATTGCTTCGTTCTCGGTGATTCCTGGCTCGGCCCAGAGAATCACGTTATCGGTACGACCCAGCACAAATTGATCAAACTCCACGCCGACTGTAGGCTCCGATAACGGTCCTTGTGGCTTGCACACGGCAAAGCAGACGAAACGCTCCACCGATGGATTTGTACGTGCTTCGATCAGGTATTCGTTTGTAAAGAGAACTTGAACTGTCTGATAGAAACGTGATCTTCTACCGTGCTTGTAAAAGAACCATTTCCGCAGACCGCGAAAAGCCTTGGCGCTGCCCGATTCCTCGATTACGGCCTGTGCGAGTTCTTCGGTACTGACGTCTCTTCGTGCGGCTTCTGGCTGGAGAAACCCAGTGCCTTCTAGGATCAGAACATAATGTCCGCCTGGAGGCTCTGTCATAGGAGAAGACGACGATGCTGCTGATACAGACTTTCCGTTGCCTGCTTGCCACCAATGGTTCCACAAAGGTTTCCAGATCATCACGCTCCACATATGAGCGCCCATCTGCTTCAACTGACCATAGTCTCCGTTAATCTCTGCAGACGACACGCCGCCGAGGCACATGGCAATCACGTACATGGATCGGAGTTGTTGCATTTGGGAGAGTGGGCGCGACAGTTGCTCCTTGGGTAACAACGACAACTCGGCTGCCTCTAAGACAATCTCTAGTGCCAGGTCCTCGCAATCTCCTCCCCAGCGCGTGCGCGCGAGATCAAACGACTCGAGTGCCTTGCGAAGAAACTTTCGACGGTCCGAGCGCGAAGGAAGGTAAACAATGTCGGGCACGTACGCCATGAGATTTGCCGCGAGTGTTAACACTCGACCCAGCATAGGCGGCGCACGGCTATCTGCTAGCCAGTTGAATTGTTCTATTGGTATGCCTTCGCGTGCTAGCACCGTCTTTGCAGCATTGAGAAAGTAATTGGCATCAGTACCGCCCGTTCGATTGCCAAGGAACGCAGCTGCCGGTAGTAGTCCGCTCCGACCATTGTACACATATGCATTGATGGTTTTTGTTGCAGGCCAGGTGGACTGGAGCTTTTTGAACATGGCAACGCACGAGCCAATGTAATGCTGGAATACATCCTGCTTGAATCGGTCTATCTGGCCATAGAATTCATACATTTGATGACTAGGAATGGGAACTGGCTGGCCATTGATATGAAACGACGCACCACTGCTAATCTCAATGGTACCCTTGTAATTCTCGACGCTCGTGTCCTTGTTAACGCCATTGGGATCGTTCCACGACGGAATTGTAATGTTAATCTTGGTAGTAGACGATGCTGCGAGCAACTGACGAATGGGCACCCGGACGCTACCGCATTGGTTCAGGCATGTCTCGCCGTGTTTGTTTGACAGATGCGACCAGATGTCAATGTTTAGGTTTGCGGCTTGGCAAAGCTCTACGTAGGATTGCGAAGGGGAATCGCTCGAGATTGGACAGAGTTCAAATTGCTCTCGGAAATCCAAAAAGGTACGGTCTTCGTTGAGCGCACGTTCGAAAAACTGACTCGAAAGTGTCTGTGACACCCAGATGTGGGCCACCGGCGAGTGTTCTTTGCGCTTGTACTCGAGGAGGTCAAACTGTATCTTGAACTGAACGGATAGCATTCAGAGCAGAGTTGTTGTTGGAAAAAAAGGAAGATAGAGCAGGGGGATGAAGAGGGCGAAAAATAATTGATTTTATAGTAACCCAGAGGGGATAGACAGACAATAGAAAAAAAGGGAATCACGAGTAACACGAGCACATAGAAGAAGAAGGAACATCATCCATTTCTTGAGTACTGCTGCTGCTGTTATTGTTGTGATCTGCTACAGCTAACTTTTTTCTTGCATCGGTTGCGCCGTATCTCTGCGAGTGGAGCTGCACCAGATTCCGGCGCCGTTTCTCTTCTTCCGAAGTGTCAATCACTTGGCTGGCATGTGCAGTAATCTTGATGAGCTCACTGGAAGATAGTTGCTGACTGGGACGAGCAGAAGGAAGAATGCGCGATGCGGCGGCAGTTCGCATGGCAAGGCAGGCCGCTACAAAGTGATTGATCGGTTCTCGGATTTCTCGATTTGAATCGTGTGGTTGTAGGGCCGACATCTCGTAGTACCAGTAGTGCTTCTCTTGGGCGTACTCTTCGACCTGCTCGCGCGATATGGCTCGCTGTTTGTCAATCTTGTTGCCTATCAGCACGACGAGCGGCTCGTTGCCTTCGGTGTAGTATTGTTGAATCAGTGCGTACCACTCATTAATATGATCAAAGCTCTCTCGACTAGAAACATCGTACACCATGATGACACCGTGCTTGCCTCGTACGTGCTGCGCTGAAAGCGACCGAAAGCGCTCTTGACCCGCGGTATCGGTAAGCAGCACCTTGACCCGATTGTTGCCCACCTGAACGAGACTGCTGTACAAATCGTTTCCTAGTGGCGGTGTGGTTATTTGCTGGCGATGATCGGTTTGGTCGTAGGCGTAACGCTGCAGCAGAGTGGTTTTGCCGACGCTAGAGTCTCCAAGAATAACGAGCTGAATCAGAAAATCAAATGATCCGGCCGTCTCGGGGTTTGTGAAATAGGCTCTCGTGTCTTCGCCCGAGTACTGACGTTGACGAACGCTTGTCCAGGAACCGGAACGAGCGATGATAGCGCGTGGATTCGTAGCAGTAGTAGCGGGCGGGATGGGAGGTATGTTTTGCTCGGTTGTAACTTTTTTCTGCTCATTATCAATAGGTTCTACGACGATGTTACTGGCGCTCATAATTTCTGATTCAAGTCTCTGTCATGTGATTTATAAAAGGCTGCGGACCAGAATTAATAAAATCATAAAAGCCAAAACTTCTTATTCTTCCTCCTCAGAGAAAAAAAATGTCTGACAATATTCCTGCTCAGTCGGCATGGGCAGAATTGAAGAATATGTTTGCGCCCAGGCACAAGTTCCTAGTGGATCACCTTGATGCCAAGCGCCGATTGGGCGAAGCCACACTGCGCATCTACCAGCAGACTGAGCCAACACGAAATATTCATCCGCTGTCGCACGCAGCTAAGGATCTGCTTGTATTGACTCTGCATCGAGTGTACACTCGCGTATGGGAGGTGGTTCATCGCAAGAAGCCCTGCAAGGGCGCACCCCCGAGTGCACCTCTATTGAACCTGCACCTAGAGGACCCGAAGAAAGTCTCTGCTCTGTTTGCACCAGACGAGTTTGCCGCTGCGATGCGTCTGGTTAGTGTTCGAGGTCTGTCGATTGATCTGCGAACGTCGCGAGTTACAACTCCAATCTCCAGCTCCCAGTCAGCAAAGGACCACGGCATGGCAACCACTGGCATGAGCACCGAGATGCCGCTGTTTGTTACCTTTGCCAAGGGCATGCTGAAGCGCTTTGATGTGAAGACCTCGGTCGTTTTTCCGTATTACCTGCTGGCGTCTTCTTCGTATGTCTATTCCGACAAGGCGGACGCTGCTCTAGCGTTGTTCAGTCCTTCGCTGACGCCCGAAACGCGAGCCAATATGATTGAATTTATGCGCAAGAATGACAAACTCGTTTTTGACTCGACGGAGCAGTGGCAAAACAAGTTTGGCGACGAATGGATCGTTCTCGCTGCTCAGTTGGAAGTAGACCTGCCCAAGCGCCCATGTGATCTGCCTTTGGCTCGCATGGGTGTTCCTCCTGCTGCTTCTCCTTCTGCAGTCGCCACTGGACCTCCCAATGCGGAACTTGCACCGCCTACTCCACCTCGTGTCGTAGCTCCTGCTCCACCACAGCGCACTCCTGTTGCCGCTGCTCCAGTGCCTCCCACGGGCGGTCCTGCCGCGCCACAGGAGGCACAAGAAGAAGAGGCTGACAATAGTAGCGTAGCTGGGGACGAAAGTGAAGCGGATGCCTCTGGTAGCGAACAAGAAGAAGGAGAGTCATCTGGACCAGAATCCGAAGCCGACCAGAGTGATCAAGAGTCCAAGCCGGCCGTGGACAAGGACGTTGTCAACGTGCTTCAGAATCGCCGAAAGGCTGTCGCTGGCACCAATGACGATGGTTCTGCAAACGAGACCGATCCAATTGCCTCCAAATACAAAGGCCCGTATCGTCATCATCAGCACGGTGCTCCGCCCAAGGGCGGGCGTGCGTTTTACAACTATATGGAGCACGCCAAGAATGTGAAACATGCCGGCACGCAACTCATTGGTCCCAAGCGCGGCGCTGATGACCTAGAAGGAGCAGCAACAGCAGAGAATGATTCTTTCCTCAATCCACTTGCTGGAAATCGCTGGGAAGGACTATTTTCAAATCCAGAAGCACAGAGTCAGGAGCTGATTATCGACAAGGTGAAAGTGGTTCGCGTGGGCAAATACATTCCTACCACGCGCGCTCTGCTGTCTGACGGTTCTGTGTATCGATTCTACGTTTCCTGGGTGGATGACGATAGTCTCAACGATCCGCGTGCAGAGTCAGTCGGGCTCGAATCGCCCCATCGCCCTCGACAAGAACTATGGAAAACCCACCACCGAATCAATTCTTTTGGCACAACGCGCACCGCGGAACGCGCTTTCATTCTCGGTCGCCTATTGACCGAAGCCGGCATTATTGGCTCGAGCCTGGACGCTTGGGCCAAGAGATTCCTCGAGTCGGATGCGTATAAAATCAAAATGGCCGAACAAGAAGCAGAAGAGAAGGCCGAACGAGAAGAGTACGAGAGACAGAGACTCGAGCGAGAGCAAAAGAACAAGCTCGATGCCGATGCATTCGAAGCTTCCGCTGCCGCTGCCAGAAGGAGTGCTGCGGCGAAAAAGGCGGCTATCACACGGGCCAAAAACAAGAAAGCTGCTACTGCAGCATTGCCTGCTACGCCCGCCCCCGCCGCTTCCGCCACGCCGGCTGCCGGTGGTGATTCTGATGCCGAGGCTGATGCGAAGCGAGCTGCCATAGAAGCCCGCGTCAAAGCAAAAACAGACATGGTCCGGCGCATGGAGGATCGGATCGCGACTCTGAAGAAAAACATCGATAATCAGCGGTCGTCGCCTATGCGCGATGACTACGCAATCAAGACCTATAAGGCGGAACTCGCAGAGTATGAACGCGACTTGGAAAACGAAAAGGAAGAACTCTATGAGTTATCGGCCAAACTTGTTTGGTAGAAATCAAAAAAAAATTTGTATTACTCTGATTAAAAAAGGAGTCTAGTTGGCAAAAAAACCAAACCTTCAAAGCTTTTTTTTTCCCTCCTCATTAGCAGGGAGGTGAATGCACCCAGGCTGAACTCACCCAGCGTCGATTCTGCATAACCTAAAATGGAATATATTACCATTTTAGGTAGGAGCCAATCAACCCTGCCTAAAGTCCAAATCGAGCTTTTTCGCTGCTTTGTGATTGGTGGGAAAACAGGCCTCCCGATTTTTGGTGGAGCGAAATTTCGCTCCACCAATCAAAGTGTTTTCGGGGCGCGTGTTGATTGGGCGTTCAAAGAACTGGCTGATGCATCAGCCAGATCTGGAAGCTTTGACCTTTTCGATATTGATTGGATAATTTCCTTTTTAGTATATGCTTTTTCAAATTGCTGCACTGCAGTGCAGCGTTGGGATCAGTGCAGTGCAAAAGTCTATTAGAGTGCAGTGCACTGCACTACGATTACTAAAAAGTGCAGTGCACTAATATGCCAAACAGAAAACGGAAAAGCTCATCTTCTGATTCCGCCAATGTCCCAGTGTTACCAAATGAAATTCTAGTACATATCTTTCAAAGTGTACCATTGAATCACCTTGTGTTTTATCGCGTGGTATGTCGTAACTGGCGCCGTCTGATCGAGACAGACGTCGCAGACGAGCAGTTCAAGCGCTGCTGGTTATACCAGGAGTCGCCCAAACGGACAATGCGCCAGTCGGCGTTGGTTTTACGCAAAACAGAAATGCTCAAAGCTGGTGCATTGGGCGTTGCCTATCCTGCCAGAAGACAAAAGGACGTTCAGCCAGAGGAATGGACCTGTGTGTGTCTTGAGCTTGCCGCGCACGATCATCGCATGGAACTAGAGGCAGTGATTGCGCGCAATTTCCGCCCTAGAGCCCCTCGCAAGCTGTATGAACAATGCTTCTATGCCGCGTACAAAAAAGGAGCAGCGAAAGTTGCCGTTGCATTCTTTGATAGAATAACAGAAGAGAAACGAACTGAATTTTTGGGCAAAGAGATTGACCGCTCAAAGCAAAATCCAGACAAGAATTCACATAGTATTTTAATGCTTCTGTCTCTGATGATGAATTAAAAGAAATGCAACGTCCAACTCTAGATCCTTCGTCGTCGTCGTCATCCAAGGCAAAACGAAAAAATGTCGTCTGTAAGTCGAAAAAGAAGCGCAAGACTCGCAAGGGATCACAGGCAGATCTCATCAAGGGCCTCTATCGACAAAAGGGTCCGTTGTACGGCAAGAAGCGAGCACTGTACGCCATTTCAAAGGTGCAAGACGACGGCGTGACGTACGAACTCGCGCGGTTCGTGCGCAAAGACACAAAGAAAGAAGAAAACTGCATCATTGCATTGATTCGTTTGCTGGGCTTTCCAGACGAGTCGGAAACCATACGCCCAGACCCGAGCGATCCTGAACAAACCGCCAAAGTCGATGCTCTGTACAGAGATCTCAGACTGGTGTTTGAGTGCGACGAGGTGCAGCACTTTGATGACGATCACATCTTCAATCAGGGCGCCAAGAAGGGTTATCAGCGAAAGCGTGATCGACTGATCAACGAGTACTACACGCGCCAGGGCTACTACGTGATTCGCGTGAATGCTACCACTGGACCATTTCCGGTTTCGTCGACAATGGACACTGAAAAAGCAAAGAAACACCCCAGTGGTCTACTGTGGTATCCGGCAGAAAACTCCAAGGTGCTGGAACGTGCACGCACAGCAGTGCAGGTAGCACTTGACGCGAAACGAGCCAACTACGCATCAGGCGACTTTGCTGGAAAGGTTATTTGTGTACCAGACGATGCTTCGGGCTCGTTTGCCAATCGATGGTTCGGAGCAGATGCGACCAACGCAAAAGCTCGGCAAGTGGCCTTTGATGAAAACACAACCGCTAAACTGCGAGGAACTGTTGAAGCAATGCAAATTGCGATGCAAGCAGCAGCCGCACGGCTCGTGCTTCAAGACTCAAGACGGCGCCAGACAGCCGACTTGGAGGCAGACGAAGGAGGAGAAGAAGATAGCGAGGACGATTCTTCGTGTTCGGAAAACGATACACCGTCGGGCAGTCCGCCCCTCTCGCCACTCGTTCCTCCGGATACATCCTCTGTACAGTTTGGCATTGATTCGCTTTCTAGAACATTGAAGCAAGCTCTCTATATCGGAGACAACCGAAACGAATCGACGACGACACAATACGAGCTATATTGGCGCCAAGTGATGGCAAAGCACTCGCCCGAAAACAAATATCAAGAGCGGCTGCAATTGATTGATGCAGAGCGTGCTGCATTTATTGCAAAGAGACAGTGGAAAAAATAAAGTTTTCTTCTTTAATGATATACATGCTCAAATCTCGTGGTCGCGCAACGACAGATTGGACATTTGCTTTTGGTTTCGGTATTGATTTTTGCTGCGCACGACCAGCACACGCATAGATGTCTACAAGGCTTGATCACAGTGTCTTTGCGATTCACTTGGCACACAACACACACTAATTCGTCCGATGTGGTAGTCTCCGGTTTGTAGTGAAATTTTGATTGATGCAACATCAGGCATTTGCGATTGCAAAAGTCTACGTCTGGTTTGCATTCACAGCACAGAATCGAAGCATTTCGATCCAGCATGACCTCCTTGCATTCCGCACAGCAGCCTCGTTCGAGCTTCTTTGCGCATATAATACAGAGAGTGAGTTGATAGCTATTAATGGGTGGTGGTGCAGGGCGGCGAAATTCATGCGCACATTCGCTACATTTCCATTCCACTGGATGTTCAGTGCGTTTGTGTTCAGTGGCGCAAGCGTCACAGAACCGCCTTTGATCGGTTCCTTCAGATTGAAAGGAGCATATGTCGCAGTCTGTAAGTGCGACCGCGTCAACTCTGCACAGAGCACAGCATAATCGCCTGACAGGAAGTATTCCATCAAGCAGTAATCTTGTAGGAATACCATGAGTTTCATCAAACATAACAATCCCCATAGTAACTCCACAATTCGTTCTATGACGCAACCAATCGTTCTTCTGACAGTCGATACTGCAATAATAAGACTCTTTGCATCTACTGCACTTTTTGGTTGTTGGTTTTCCGCAAGAAGTACATGACTTGCTACCGGTGGACGCTGCCATACTCGCCCAGGAGAAAAAAAAAGCAATAACGCAGTGAGCTGTCATTTTTTTTTAATATCAGAGAGGAACCTTATATTGCTTCCTAGCGGTAGTAGAAATCTCTCTCTCTAGTAGAACAAACAAGGCACTATAAAGCGCAGCGGCGCTATACGCGCCAGTCATTATTGCTCCTGCACCCTGTCCATGTCAGCCGACGTTGGTATTGCCACCAACAATGAGTGGATACAAACAAAAAAACGTTCTGTGACCGAGCTGCGCACAAGCACAGGCGATGATGCAGTCGCTCGTGCAAACATGGCCGCTCGAATGGCCATTGGAAACTCGTCTCGTAGAAAATTACCTCCTACTGATTTGTTTGGCAAACCCGATTTTATTGACGATGCAATCCGGCATGTGCAGCAGTCGCTTGGTACCGCGGGAATGTTTGCTCAAACTGGCATGAAGGAGCATCCGACCACCTACTGGTGCTCTCAAACGATTCTGCCTCGCTTGCCAGAACGGATTCGCGAAGCGTTAATGAGCAAAGATAACACTCTTGTGCAGTATGCCACTGCTGCGTTGAATGCTGCCGCTTATCGAGTCGCCACGAAGGAGTCTCTCATTCGTGCAAACGAACAAGCCAAGGAGGACAGCAAGTCGTCACCTCTCGTGGCGCCGCGTATCAAGGTTACGCAGGATCGATTCACTCCCAAGTCGTCTTCGAGTTCATCGGAATTGAATGCAGCTCTAAACGGAGAGAATCATCATCAGCAGCAGCCGGTAGTGGAGGATAAACTTTCGCCGGTCATGGAGCGACTATCGCAGGCCATGGTAGAAAAGAAGAAGCAAGCGGGCCCTCCTCGTGCGCCACGAAACGGGGTCGTGTCTCTGGTCAAGGAGATACCAGATTCTTCTTTTGCGCGCGAAGCGGAAGTGCTGGGCGCCGATAGTAACGCCGCTGCCGCCACCGCAGCAGCCGCCGCCGAACGAGGTCCCAAATGGATCACCAAGGAGCCCGATTTCCTTTCGTCACCTACCGCTGTTCCTGCTGCCATCGAAACTCCAGTTTCTCCGTGCATGGGAGAGCCTGCTGACGCGACAATTGCCCCTAATGATAAGGAAACAGCCACACCTCCGTCGCCACCCGCCCTTCCAGCGCTGGTTGATAATCATCACCACGAAGACGACCACAAGCATGATAATACGGAACAAAAAGTCCTTCTCGACGAGCCTGTTGTTGTCGTTGTTACTGAGAAGATGGAGGCGTCGCTCAAGAACGGAAACAAAGCCACTGCGCGCGAGGAGGAAGAAGAAAACTCTTCCGTAGCAGAAGAAAAGAAGGCGCCCGTAGAGGAAATTGGTTCAGAATCTTCGGAAGAGGAAGACGCTGCAGAGGCTGAAGACGACGAGGAAGATGAAGCTGAGGCGCGGGAATACTTTGAACAAGCCGAAAAGCAAGCTCAGCTCGAGGCGGAACTGGTCAACGACGACGGCATCATTGAAAAGGACGATAGCGACGAAGAAGAATCCGAGGTTGATACCAAGGACGTGAAGGAGATTGCCATTACGCGGGCGAAACGAAGTGCAAAACAGATTGCGCACAAGATCATTGACAAGATTACCGAGGAGACAAAACTCAAGAAGGAACAGCAGAAGCAAAAGCCAAACAAGAAGAAACCCACAGAGCAAGACGAAGACGATTCCTCTTCTTCGAGTTATCAAGCTTCTGCAGCAGACGAAGAAGAAGAAGAAGAAAGTAGCGATAGCAGCGAAAGCGATAAACAAGAAGATCACAAGGCATCCGATGAGGAAGAGGACGAAGAAGAAGAGTCTATAGCAAAGCCGCGTCTCGCTCCAGTTGCTCCGCCCGCCCACAACACTCTGCCTGCCAAGAAGAAGGCAAAGACCGAGACGGAACGTGTACAAGAGACTGCCGTTCAGGTATTTGGCAGTCGGATTCTGCTTGTGAAACAAGACGCTGACATTGTCGCAAAGGCGGAACCTGGTCGAAAGCGCAAGGCAGAGCAAGAACAGGCACCAGTTGCTCAAAAGAAGGCAAAGGCCAAGCCGGCGGCTACTCTGCCTGCACGTGCTCCTTCTCCGCCTCCTTCTTCGGCTGCCAAAGAGTTGCTGTCAGACGAAACCCTACACGCCTATCTGCTCACCTCGATTGCATTGTACGCGGAGCATTTTCTGCGCAGCGAGGGTCAACAGTCAAAGCTTCAGCGATTGGCCAGCAAGGCACCGGCGGATCTTACCGAAGAGGAAACTGAGGAGCGAGTGGCGTTCCGCGTTTGCTTCTATCGCGATAAAAATCCCGCATTGCGAACAAGGAACAGCAACGAGCTGTACAAGCTAGCTTACCAAATGAAAGAGCACCTTGTGGCACTAAAGAAGCGTAATCCACTCGCGCTGCAAGATCTGCTCACTGTGCTGCTGCAGCCCGAGTCTACTTTCAAGTCTTCTAAACTCGAGCAACTCACCGACAAGGCCACCATCGAATACATGCGCGCGAATCACATTATCGATTCACCCATTTCATGCGACGCTCAAGAAAACACCTGTCTGATAGAAGTCACAGGCAGTCGACCATGTGGCACTGTTGATCAAACGCCCTGGAGCACCGAGCTGTTTGTCAGTGGCATCGATGCCGACATCTTTGGAAAGATTTACTTTGCAGCGCATTCTGCCGAGGCGGTTGACCAGTCCATTCGGCAGTTTCTGCTTAGTCAGGGTATCCCAGCGGACGCCAAGGATACCAGCCTCACAGAGAGCTATCTGGCCAGCAGCTACCCAGATGAAATTGTTACGCGGTGGATGGATGTTTATCATCATTTACAAAAATAATAAACCAATCTCATTTGTGCATTCTTTTCGATCCTTTGCCTGGCAGATTGTTGCTCGCAACTGCGAGTTCTGATCTTCGTTTTAGCGCATCGGGGGGCGCTCCAAGACCCATGGGCGCCGGACGGCTAAACTTTGCGTTGGTGCTATGAAGGTGATTCATAACAGCCTGTGAGCTTGCTGTAGGTATGGCTCCTCGTCGCTGAGGTTGGTCTGGTACATGTGCCACGGGCGGACCGCCGTTGCTATTATTATTATTGGATCCGCCTCCGTGCGGTGTGACATTCTGCGCAATCCAATTGATGTACATGGGATTCTCGTAGAATACAGTGGACCAGTACGCAAGCATCAGTATGCACACGGCAAGATCGTCGTTGCCGGCACTGTGCTTTGCGGTCCACTTGTATTGCACCTTGGCGTGCGGATCGTTCTCGTCGTACTTGATCACCTTCTCCCAGCCGAGCAGCTGCTTCTCCATCTGGTTCTTCAGTTCGTCAATTGGCTTCCTGTCAGCTCCGGGGTACGTCATCATATTTTCGCTGTAGTGAATCGCGTTGGTGGCTAGCATCAAAGTGGTTCGTGAGGTTTGTCGATTTCGATCGGTTGGAATCACACCCAGCGCGTCACCACGCGAGTTGCCCTCGGCCATCGTGAGCACTTTGCGATAAAACAGCAAGTGATCAGCCAGATGGGCGCTGGCGTTTCCTGCGACCGCCTCGGGCATAAAAACAATCGGCACGTCGCCGTAGCGCGAGCGGATCATGTCCACCGCCGAGCATATGCGCTCTTTCTCCTTGATTGTATCACCGCCCGGAAGATGGAATGCGTCAGCATAGGTAATCTAGAGGAAAAAAAAGCATCAATAACGTTGGGTTGAAGAGAAGAAAAAAAGAGAGAAATAGAGAAATGGGGTTTTCTTTTGATTTCGATTCTTTGCCATTGATGAGCAGCAACACCACAGATGACGCCAGTGTGCCCGAGATGGGATTCATTGAGCGATCCATCAATTATCCAGAAACCATGTTTGATGCTGTGCGCTTCATGCTACAGTACATGAAAGAGAACGGCTACCAACACTACATCCGAGAGGAACTTGTGGATCGTGTGCTGACGCAATTAGCGTGGGCCGAGAGTCAGAAACAGTCGCAAGTGCCGTTTTTGATTTTCTGGTGGCTGTACACCACACTAGACGATTATGTCGAGATGACTCATGATGTAGAGAAGATTGCAAATCCACTGGCTTCCTCGGCGTCCGAGTTGGCGGCGGTGAGATTGTTTGCGCTCAATCAAATGAAACTCTTTCGGTCCATGCCCTTCATGCCGTGCAACGTGAACCAACTGATCAAGCGACTGCAAAATACATTTCTACTGGGAGCCCATCACCGTGTGCCTGTTGTACTGCTTTCGAATCCGCTCGATCCGACGCGCGTCGATAAGGAAGAGCACACGCCGCCATTGCTGCTGCTTCCATCCCAAGCAGACCAAGAGTTTGCTGTTCGTATGAGAAAGACAGTCGCGCATTACGTTCGCGAAACCGACTGGGATCGGGTGGAGAATTTTGCGGGAGGCGTGATTTACGCCCCCGCAGCAGATGATTGTGGTGCAGATAGAATTGTGTAATTAATAATAAAAAAACCCCCTACTTACCACCATGCTGTTTCTGCTTGGAAAGTAGCCAGCGACGATGGCAAACTCGCACTTTCCCCCCCATGCACTGTCCGCCGCGAGGAACATCACTTCAGGCGAGACGAGGTCCTTGTACAGTGGTCGAGTGCGCAGCGCGACGATGTAACGCGGCAGGATGGGTCGTATGGTCTCATCGCTCGTGATACCAAACTGCTCTTGCATGTAGGTCTTGGTATCGCCTTGGTACAAATAGAGATTCTTTTCTTGCTTCGAGCGGCTCTTCCTAACAGTAGAATAAATCAGTATAATCGAGGAGGCGGAAAATGTAGTGCAAAAACTTAAGGAATTGAAAAGAAAATAAAAAACATACCATTTTGGATCGTCCTTCAAGTTATGTTTGCATAACCATGGCTCTGCTGTTTTCATGCACGCGGCGCACGGTTGACCGACGCGTATCAGCGGCATGCGTGGCTTGCCGTCTTCGCTCTTGAGCGAAACCAGATTCATAAAGTACGAGTTGCGCGGTCCGGGAGTGGTCGGCATGATAAGGCACGCGCGCTCCTTCATTGCTACGGGAATCATGCCCTCAGTCAGCAGTGCAGGCTTGACAAACGCCGCCTCGTCTACGATGCCTACATCAAAATCTAAACCTCGAATATTCTACAAAAAAATGAACACAGTTAGCCAAAGAAAAAAAAGAGAATTTTTTTTTTTGAGTGAGATAGATAGAAAGATGATGATGACGGCGGTGGTTCGCGCGTTCCTACATAGAAAAAAGGTGAGCTTTTCCCCTCCCTGATGCACCAGTGATTTTGTTTAAAAAGCGTTTTCAGTCAAAACTCGTTTTATTGATACACTCCTGGCGTTTGTTTCATTGTCTGCTTCTCATCTAACTTGAATACAACAATAGAGAAGAATGCGCTTGGGAGTTTTTCCTCTTGCAGGGTTTGCAAGAGCGTCATCTTGTTACAGGTCTCAAAAAAGCTCTTAATTTCCTTTATGTCGTCGGATGGAGGAAAGAGTCTGTGCATCCAATCAACTGCGTCACTGAGATTCGTGCATCGCATCCAGGTGGCCGAGGCTCGAGTATCCGGTGGAGGTTGGTTCACAGAGGGCACGTTTGGAAAGTAGTTTCGATGCGAGTCGGTCATGTCAATCTGCATACCGCCAGTGCGCTTGTCTTTGCGAAAGCGACCCGACATGGTTCTGTTGCCGCGCGTAAACACAAACGACCGGCCCAGTCCACGCGGATCGGCCATCACTTCATTTGCCAGCTGCGAGAAGATTGGCGCAATGGCAAGAGTGTACGCCCCATAGCTGCCGGTGCTAAACTGCAAGAGTTTGTGTTGCATCTGCTGGTACACAGCATTTGTAATCATCAGGCCCTGATGCTCGGAACTGATGGTCATATAGTCTTTGAGGTTGGGCGCAAGCTTGTAAACATCTTGTACAAGATCCGTCATTGCTCGCATCTCTGCCGTCGGTCTCAGCACCAACCATTCGCTGCACGCTTGATGCAGGTATCTGCACAAAGTGGTTTCTTTCACGGCAGGACTCGCCAGTAGGTACAGTGCCCAGTAAGCAGCCGCAAATGTACAAGCATTTGATCCTCCCAATTTGAACTGATCCGTGCTCAGATATCGCAGTTCGAAACGTGGCGCTAAGGCGGCGGCTGCTACCGGTGCTTGCTGCTGCTGCAGCTCTCTTCCGATATGGGCAAATACTTCGCCATTGACACGCGCAATGCCTCCGTTTCCTCCAGGCGGTATGGGTGCTGGCAAAACAATAGAATTTTTGGGTAGAGTGGCTAACATAGTGGGGGAAAAATACTCTGGTATGTGGAGGTTACTTGCTTGTTTTCTTTCTTTTATGAGAAAAAGGAGCCTCCCAATCGGCCAAGGGTTTTATACAACAACATAGAGCAACAACGATAGTGTCTCTATAACAAAAAAGGAAATGTATCGTCTACCGAAAAGGAGAAAATGACCCAGATCGGAAAGTAGCCCCAAAGGGTTTAGAGTGATAATCATTTAAAAACAATACCGTGTCCTGTGCGCGAACATGCAAACTGTTAAAACAACTGAGAATCAATATGATTTTACAGTTTAGCCCAGAGCCATCGAGCAAGAAAAGAAAAGCAAAACGTTGTTACGCCCACTCTTGCACAGTGCAGTTTTTTTTGTTTGGAGGAAAGCGAAAAAAAAATGTACCTAGGCTCCACCTTACCCATTGTCACTACCACTCGCATCACACCAGAACCGAGCCGAGTGTTGGATCCCGACCAACCCAACAACAACAATTCTTCAGGTTCGCTGTACAGCGAACTAGACTCTTTGATCCGGCGCGTCAGTCGAACTTCAGAGGAGGCGGTACTAGTCGGACCGTCTCCAAAACGAGGACGTGAACCACTGTCGCTTCGTGCGTCAAGCGAGTCGCTTGATCGAGAGTTTGAGTCGCTGAGCGAGGAGTTGTTGCTCTTTGGCGATATGGAAGACACGCCGCTCACAAACCGATTTGGAAGAACTGTTTCGCCTGTTCGCGCGTCAACCGACGCGAGTGTAAACTCGGAAAGAAACAGAGGCGTCGCCCGCGTGACCTCTTGGACGACCAAGATACCCGTCCGAGTCAACAAGAATATCGTGATTGGTGAACGTTCTGGTGGTGCAGGAGTAGCAGCAGCAGCATGGAAGACGAGACAGAGACTTCGCGCCTCGAGCTCGCCTCCCACTGCAAGAATCGAACGGAAGCAACAAAGACATTTTCCTATTCCTGCACCCCTGCCGCCTGCCACCGGCAAGCAACAAGCAACACCGGCTGCCACAATTCCGTTTACGCCTCCAAAGCGCGTTCGATCTGTTCTAAAGGATTCAAGCGATACATCATCATCATCTTCGTCTCCTCTGTCTGTGACTGAAATTTGCATAAGAGACGAGAATCTCTCGCCCGCGTCGCAAAATGCCTATGAGGAATTTGGACTATTTGGACTGGTCCAAAGAATGGGACAGAAGAACATTTTTCGAGCAAATCCGAAAAATTGAATGATTTCTTTTTTTGTTTTTAAAAGATTTTTTTTTACAATTGAAGCTCGACATCTTGTATGCGACCCATGTACATCATGACAGAAGAGAAGCAGTTCTTTGTTCTCAATAGTTGGTACAACATCTCAGGACTGGTTCTTGACGGTAGACAATCGAGAAACTCTTGCAGATTGGCCGATTTCAACGCAGCGACAATCAACTGCGAGCAAAACCACGCGCTATCATCGTCGTCTCGTGTGCCAAAGCAATGATACAGCAACGGAAAGAAGTTACAATACAACCCTCGAGTATTGAATGGTTTGTTGTTTTGGTTTGCGCAAAAGTCCCACATGGCAAACTTTTGGTATTCTGTTAGATTTACCGGGTAGCACTCCCAAAACTTGGTGTTGTATGCCGTAATGTTTCTGGTTTCGAATTGTACACGCTGTGAACGCAGCGTAACGCTCACTGCAATTGCGGTTTCGTCTTCGAATACAAATACAGGTTCCACGTGATTGATTCGTCCGCCAAAGTAACTGATCCACTTTTTCAGCAGACTGGTGTATCCGCCCGTGCGAGACTCGGTGCTGAACAGAAACGCCAGAAATACGGATCGAATGTTTTTACGTGGCGGCGGTCGGTATTCATTCTGCACAATAGGATGATAGTATTCCATCTCTAATAAAGACTATTTTTATTACATGCGATTAAATAGACAATTCTGGCGTTGACTCTAGCGCTTCGAGAAGAGAATCGGGATCTTCTTCAATGAGTTCACGTTCCTCCATAGTGAGATTACTATCGTCCAAAGTGCTTGGCTCTGTGCTAGAAACCGGAGCAGACTGTTGTTTCTCTAGCACAGCAGCCCTAAGATCTTTTCCACGCGGATGCGTGGCGTCTCGATGTTGTGCAGAGAGAAGCCCGTCTCTTGGGTTCAGTATCACATCAATAAAATCGCGATACTGCTTCAAAGGAATCAGTGACTTGATCCATGGTATCAATTTGGTATCAAAGTGCGCCTTCACACGAGACCACGAATCATCTGAACTTGCTGCTGCTGGTCCCTTGGGCCAAGCAGAGCTTTCGTAATTAACTCCTTTAAGGAATAGCGAACTGGCGAGTGTTTGTGTATTGAACAAGACCACGGATGACAAGTCGAGAGGTCTGTTCTTTGGCAGTGCCTGTATGCGTGGAACATTGGAGGCGAGATTTGGTTTGTTGCCCACTTCAACAAACGTGACGTCGCCAAACTTTTTCTCTTCGTTTTCTCGCATGTCATCCAGTGTCTTGAGAACAGGAAATAAAAGACTCGTACTATCGGAATCAGATGGAAGAGGCAAGCCAGTTGCGTTGTTGTTGTTGGTGCCAAAGACTTTCAAGTTTGCAGTGTCAACAATGAGGTGCTGAATAAAGTCCCACAATATGGTATGTGTTGTGCCATTTGCGTAGATGGAAAAACAGTTCTTGTTGCGTTCTTCCTTCACTAGACGAAGAGTGGTTTCGTGTCTCGCAAGTAATAGTTTCTCTGTTGATTCTACAGTCGAACTAGCCGGATTCAGCCGTCGAAAATCGTCAAATGCTGTGTATAGTTTCTGCAAAATGATCTCAAGGTAGTTTGCCGCTTCTTGTTCTTTTGCGTTCATTTCAGGTATGAGAGGTTGAATCACTATTTCCTTGAGGCGCCGGGCGGAACTTTCCAGAATTTCCAAGTACGCCATTGATTCCGAACGACGAATGAAACCGGGCATATCGTCGTCGATTTTGGCTTCTTCAGAAAAGACTCGCATCAGATGGTTTCGGTGTACAGTAGGCAGTAACTGCCGCACAAACCAATTGCCAAAGTCGAGCTTCAGCAGTAGTTGTGATACGAGATTGTCCAGAGCACGAGCATGTTCTGCTCTAACTCGGAGCGACGCGGTTTCTATTAGACGGAGATGCCTTGTCAAGGATGTATACAGTGAGCTTTCGGTATCCTTATCATCATAAGATCCCAGCATCGACGCTTGTCTCTTCTGTGCCTTTTGCAGTTCATTTGTGATTTGTTCCGCTAGTTCCACTTGTGTAAAAGAAGGACTCGTGCAGTTTGCTCTGTCTGTGATTTGTGCAACTTGCTTGGTCTCTAATTGCACTGGGCTCTCTTTTGATGCAATGTGGGCGAGGAATGCGATTCTTCGGCTTTTAGTTGGGTCTGTCTCTTTCGTGATTTGTAGATTCATAAACTCTGATAGATCAGAGGGATCCGTTTCGATGCGCCAATCCCGAAACAGCTTTTCCAAGTTTCCAATGTCTTTGTATTGACCCGATAGATTGAAAAAGTTTTGCAGCGTGCGCAAGTAGGCATCGCGTTCCGGCAGATGCACTGCCAAGTTTGCTCCTTCACGGTAACTTTGCAGCGAACACCGAAGGCGTGAAATGGTGAGCATATCTGAGATCACTAGCTCATCAAACAGCGCCAACATCCATGCGGCATCACCAATGATGAACGGGACGCGACTAGCCGTAGAGGTCAATTGCGGCACCGGGGGCAAATGCGGATTATGCCAAAGAGTTAGGCCTTGGCGGTAACGAGCTGCGTTGGCTACTGCCAATTGAAACTCGGCCAGTTGGTTGCGAAACGAAAGCTCGTAGTTGTTAGTTTTTCCTTGCTGCTTGACGGTCGCAACGTCCCACAGTAACTGAATGCTCCAGTCTTTCTCGAATGTGAAATCATTCTGTGCAATTTTGCGCAGTAACAGCTGCCACTTGTGTAGCACATGAAAGAGCGAATTTGTGTTCATTCTTTTAATGACAAAAACTACATACAGAGGGGGGTGTTTTATATCATAAATTCGTTTAACACTTGTTTGGCTCGTTCGTACGCTAATGCGCGCCTCTCAAACATATTTTGTTGATAGTGTAGTTTGTAAGCGTCCATCCATATACGAGTGTTTCGAACGCGAATGTCTGCATTCGATTTTAGTTGCTTCAACGCCGCCTCAATCGTATCGGCATTTGTAAATCCAGACGCTCTCTCCTGAGCTACTATTCGTGGGATCATGTCTGTAAAGTCGGTATCAAATGTTCTAGTCCATTTTGCTGCAAATTCCCCGATATCTACACTGCTCCCTGTTGTTGCTGTTGGCCAAGAGAGACTGGCAACGTCGTCCGAGGCCATTCGAAGAATCTCTTGGCGCAGCGCAATTATTTGGTCTCGGTACGAATCCTCGAGTTCTTTGATTTGTAGCTCCAGCGCAGAGAGCTGTACTCTTCTTTGCTGTGCGATTGTCTCTAGCGAAAGTTGTTGTGGTATCACGTTGGCTACTCTTTGATTCGTTTCAGCCGACAGTTGATAGTATTGTTTCATCCATGTCGAGTACAGGTCGTCCTCTGTGAGCAAGTATTGACCGGGCTGTGTGAGCAGATTGGCGAGTTGAGCTGTTGAACGAGATCGTGCATCAAGGTCTGCTGTTTGTTCCACCTTTGCCAGTCCCGTAGGAAGCGTGGCGGTTGTATAGGCAGTTACAGGTAGCAGAGGTTCATAAAAGATTATCGCCCTGTTTTCATCTAGAACGGATAGATCCAAACTAGTTTCAAACTTTTTTGTGGCGTAAAGTGATCTTTCTGTCCATCGATCATCAGACTCTCGAACAAATAAACGAACAGAGCGCGCTGTAAGTTCAGGATTGGGGCGTTTAGAAGTCAAATCGCCATTGTGTCTTTGTTCAGGTCGCTGGTAAAGTCTTCCGCTGTAGTCGAACGGGGACTCGGGGGCGTAGCTTCGCGACAAGTCATAGTAGCCAATTTCGTCTGAATTTGGTTGAGTGTTGTTTGGCGCGGACTCTAGCACCAAGAGCGTCGAGCGCTTTCCAATCAACGACAGAGCAATTTCCGATGTAGCCAACTGCCCGCAAAACAGCTCACTCGAAGCCAAGTGAACGTATTCGCCCGTTGACATGCCTAGTGGATGAAGACTGAGTTGCAGAGCCAGCGGACTTGTAAACAGTGCCGCTTGAATCGCTTCAGCCGAGAAGTAATCAAACGTCAGGAGCTTGGGGTTTCCTGCAAGAGGCGTCGGTAGGAATAAACTGCTCTCTGGTCGAACGATAAACTTTGCATAGAGAATCCTCAGTGCGAGTTTGTGGAGTCGTAGTGCGTTTTGAAGCACCAGATCCGATGTCGCTACTCCAGAGCCCAAAGTTCGCAGCTTGACACGCACAAAGTTCCACATGGCGCGCATCAGTCGATAACTGAGCAACAAGGGCCACGCTATGCGGAGTACGTCCATCTCAGTCTCAAACTTTTTGATCGCATCAGCCTGAGAGTCGGTACTGACTGTTCCTCTGGGGCCAAACACATCACTTAGCGTTTGCAAGAGGTCTAAGCCATCGTTTGCTCGAACGACATTGAGCTTTTGTCTCAGCTTATCGTCCAACACAAGACGCAGTGTGTTGTCACGAAGAAGCATTTCCAGTAGGTCGTTTTGGAAGTTTGCACTGTCTGCACTTCTTTGGTCTTCGTTCGGAGACAGCTTCTGCCATAGACCATCAATATCCGTGGGTAGCGTGGTGGTGGTGGTGATGGAGGAGGCTGAACTCTGATTAGCTATCTTCCATACGACGGCATCGGTGCCGGCTCCTTGGTTCTTCAGGTCTCGCCATTGACGCATCAACATCAGGAGCTCAAACAATGCTTTTCGATAGGGATTCTCATCAAGAGCGCTCTGTGGTTGAAGAATTTTGACGCGAGACGTTATGGTTTCGTTTAGCCACATCTCATTGACTAGTACGTTGACTATGAGTTGCTTTTCCACCGGCTGTGAAGCGGTTCCCTCTTGTGGCTGAGCCAAAGACACTGGCCAGTATACATCAAACAGCGAACCGGACAACTCTCGCCCATTCGAAAGCAGACTCTTCTCGACCTGGAATCGCAACGGGCCAATCAAACTCTCTACTCTCTCAATGTTGCTCGTGAATCGAGCGCCGTACAGTGTCGAGATGCGCGCGTCATAGTACAATTGCGCAAGACAGCTCTCTCGTGTGCTTGCACTAGAGTCACCCAGTGTATTTTCGAGCCATGCGTTCTCTATCGCTCGAACAAGGTCTGCTCGTGTAAATGCACTTGCTGGAAGCTGCCCAATAGGCACAAATTCTGCAAGAATTTTTTGTTGTTCCACAACACCATAGGTGGCAAACTTGGCCAGTCTACGTGTATCATAGTTGCGGTTTGTAAACTCGCTCTTTCGCAGACTGGTGATGACTCCCTGAGTAGAGAATAGGTTGACGTCCGTCTCGAGCAGCGGCTTTGTTTCGCTTGTAGTCCATTGCGATAGGGCCATAGTAAGACCGCGCGAATCGTCCGAGGCATTTCTCCATTGTCGCTGCTGATCATTCAAACGCGGTACAGTACTGAATGAGGAAAGAGCCGTGCGAGGCGGTTCGTAGATGCTCACGAGAGTCTCTTGTATCTTCTTGGTGACGTACGAGAGTCGCTCGCAGACTGCTCCAAAGAGAGCACTTTGACAACGAAGCGTCGGATCTCGGAATGCTTCTTCTGCCGCTTCGTTGCAACGAGAAGTTACTGTGCTTTGTCTGGGATCTTGGAGAACATCCGCGAAGAGCAGTTGTAGTTTTGCAGGCAACTTTCTCGCAATGCACTCATCGTAACCGGGCGACGCAATCAAGTCGTTCATGATATTCTCGACCAACTTGCTTGCTATCTGTATCATGGTAATCGACTTGTTGGTGACAAGGCTAACATTTGCGAGTTGCTGATAGCACTCTGTGTAGAGTGTTGCAATCTTTGCAAACGGATTTTCACTCTCAATCTGATCTGCAGAGCGATTTTCAACCAACCAACGCAACCATTTCGGAGGCGATTGCCCTGTAGCGATATATTCTCGTCGGTACATTTGGGCAAACAGTCCATTTTCTGATGCAAACGGCGCCTCGAGAGATACAAGCGCGTGAAGCGATCTCCGAGCGAGTGTTCGGACGCGCTGTGCATCCTGACGAACCTCGCTTAGCACACTTTGTGGGAAGAAAATGATGTCGTAGTTGGAGTCTCTGATGCGCTCTAGCAGCTTGGGCTCATCTTTCCACAGTCGCAAGATGGGACTCGTCGAGCGATCCATAAGCGTACTGACGTCCGAGTCGGTAGGTTTCACCGAGCCACGAATGTAATTTGCATAGTATTCATCACTGAGACCATACTGTTTTGTCGAGCCAAAAATTGCTCGATGAGCGCTCATCATTGTCCAGAAGACCTCCAGTTGTCTCTCGTTATTTTCGTTTGTAGACTGCACTTGGGCAAGTAGTTGCGTTGCTTGATTTGTGATCTCTTCGGTTGAGGTGCCCTGTGGCGCAACTGTCATAGTAATGACTGGCAATGGAGGCGGGACTGAATTAGGCAGAGGTACAGGCACAGGAACGGGAGCGGGAGTGGGCAGAGGTACAGGCACAGGAACGGGAGCGGGAGTAGGCAGAGGTACAGGTACAGGTGTGGTAAGAGGCGCAGTGGCAGTAGATGCAAAATCCGCAATAAATCGCTCATATTCAGCTCTTTCTCTCTGTATACGTTCACGATCGGCCCTCTGACGCGCTTCCAACTCCTCTTGTTGTTTGCGATTTTGTTCCAGAAGCTGTTGAAACGCCCTCTGCTCTTCTTCACGTCGAGTTCTTTCTGCTTCGGTTTGCTGTTGCTGACGAAGACTCTCCGCACGTTGTCTCAGTTGCGCTTCAGCAGCTGCCGATAAAGCACGAATGCGTTCGAGTTGCTGTTGCGCGCGACGCAGTTCTTCCTCTTGTTGTCTGGCAACAGCGTTTCGATAATCCTGAACCGCTTGATTGATTTCGGCGCGTATCAATCGAGCCCTCTCCCAGTACTTGGTAACTTGTTCTTGTGTTTTGTTGACAAACTCTTCGTCGTTCTGAATACGCGGTGCCTGGATTGCGGCAAGTCTTTGTCGACTCTGAGCGATGAAAGTGGCTGCGTTCTCCCGATAAAAACGATACGGATCAAACCCAGCTGATTGAATCTGAGTGAATAGATCGGTGATCCTTTCTTTGTAGTTATCAGCAAGTTGCTGTGCTTTTCCCTCCAGACCCCAAGCTCGTGTCATTGCACGCTGTGCTCGTTTTGATAGACTATGAATTGCCTTGTATCTTTCAGCTAGGTCTGGCAGCCGCCCAAGAACACTTTCCCTATCCGAAAGCCAGTCTTCAAAGACACGTAACGACACTCGATTAAGAATGGAAACGCGTATTCTGTTCACATCGGCTTCAAGAGCTCGAAAGGCGGATTCGCGTGCTTGCTCAATGGCTTGGAGCTGTGGCACAAGTACTGCCTGATAGAATTCTTCGGCCCGGTGAACGCGATCTCGGAGTCTGACTCTGGCCTCTTCCCATTGTTCCAACTTCCAGTCGAGCTCCAGTGTTTTTCTCGATTTTAGTTGGCTTTCTGTATTCTGAGCCAACAGTGCCCATGTGAGTGGCTCGTCGGGTGCGCGAGAAATCGACTGCATCAGTACACGATAAGTTTGTGTGAGCGCAGAAACGGACTCGAGCAGAGCACGCGAGTTGCCTTCGTAGATGCGAGTCACTTCTGATGTGAGTTCCTCTCGCAGTTTGGCAGGGACACGCGAATAGGCATCAAGGAAACTTTGAGATTTCGCTGATGCTTCTTTCTGAGATTTCATGGCGCGCAGAAGCGAATCAATAAACAAGACCGACTCGAGCTTCTCTTGACGCTGAACAATAGCTTCTAGATAACTGTCGAGTCGGCTTGCCACACCGGTAAACGAGAGCATGGCACTCTGGTACCGCTGAACTGCCTCTTCGGATAACCCACTAGAACTAGTGACCAATGAAATGAGAGCAGCAATCAACTCTGTTAGAGTCATCTGTGGTTTGCTTAGCACCACAAGGCCATTGGGCGGCGGGATCCTTTCTGGCTCTGGAATCGCCCGTTCCACGCGCGCTAAAAGATCACGCTGTCGACTGCGTAGCAAATCCCTCTCAGCTTGTCGTCTGGCAGCTATTACACCGACACGAACGCGGATCTTTCTCTCTTCGTCCTCTTCGATGGGCTCTACAAGAGCTTCTGCGTCCTCTACGTACTCGTCCCCCGTGTCTGTTGGCGCAGGAATATCAAAGAAACGCGCCAAACGCTCGGGGTCTCTTTTTGCAGCTGCTTCGATGTCTCGAATTGTGCTGAGATTGGGCAGCTCCGAGGCAAGCTGCTGTAGACGCGGTGAGAATACAGCCAGCAGATGGCGACGCCAGCGGTACAGTGGTAACTGATAATAATACATGGGAAACTGATCCTCCATAGCACGCAGCAGAAACCGATAGCGTCCGATTAATAATTCAAGCGGAACAGAGTCAGAGTATGACAACTCTGGATCTGCTAGAAGCCATTCGCGAAGATCCTTCATGTTGATGAGCGATTGATGATGATGAGTTTGTGGTTGTAGAGCGGTAAACAACCAGTACGCAAGTCGACGATTGTTTTCATTGTGTACGATCGACCGCACCATGTCCTCCAGAGAGCCACTGGGCGTTCCTTCGTGGTACACTTGCTTTAGCCACTCGAGATTGAGTATTTCATCACTGTGGAACAGAATTTGCCCCTCGTATTGTCCAGGAAGCAAAGGAATAGCTTCTCCTGTCGCCGTGAACCAGAAACCGTCAGTCGAATGCCTAATACGTCGCACACGAAACTCTTTCAATTCGGCCAATCGAATCGTGGACGGCCAAGCTCCTAATTTGCTTCGTATCCAAGGCAAGAGTGCCTCTTTTACAAAGCGATACGCACGTTGTCGGTTCTGCGCCGCTGGAAGTACCCATGCGTAATCCTTTCGGTTCTCTTGTACATTTGCTGTAGAAACCACGTCGCACTGCTGTCGCAAACGCTCTAGCACCAGATCCATATTGTTTGGCTCTGGATTGTTTCTGTCGAGGATGTCAGCTCCGGGAGCGTCCAGAACCAACGGCGCCTGCGAAATGACTGCGCTCGGAGGAGGTAATTTTGGCGCAGGCAGCAAGGAAACAAAAAACACATGCAGCAAAAGACGAGCGGGTGCCGTTGGTGTCAGCAGATGTGAGTAGGGCTGCGGGTCTCCTGGTATGCGCACAATATCTTCAGCGTCGAGCGTCTGTGGTTGATTGAGCTCTTCTTGTCCGTTTGCAAATTGGCGCGCAATACTCTCGGGTATTTCGTCTTCGACGCCAAACGGCGGAATAGACTCTTCTGTTGCCATGCCCAGTATCGCATCAACAACGTTTGCAAATGGCTGCGCTGTTTCTAAAGGGGGCAGATTCTGATCGGTGGCCACATACCACGGAGGAATATCATTGCCTTCTGGTTCCTCGAATGCCAGAAGCGCAAACACCACCTCTTGTTGTTGTTGTTGTTGTTGCTGTTCGGAGAAGAGTTCCTCCAGTTGCGCAACCGTGAAGCTAATCGTTTCTTCACTCGTGGCGATGCGTCTAGACGGCGTGCGTGTCGTTCTCAGCAGAGCCTCAAGAAAGTATCGCAGCCGCATCAGTCGGCGTGGCGCGCGATTGATTCGTTCAAAACTCTCTGCTTGCTCGATGGATTCAAGAGCACCAATGACACGTAAAGGACAGAGATACCAAGACACACGCGATTCATGGCGAGCCATGTAACGTCCTCGCTCGGCAGCGAGCACAACACCAGAAGGAGAGCCACGTTCAATTTCCAGCATAGTCACTGCTGTCTTGCCAGACTTGGTCGAAAGCGAATGCACGCCGGTACCCAATGCACGAACGTCAATCAAGTGCGCAATCTGGTCCAACTCGCTGCGCGATAGAGAGTTTGCAAACTCGTACAACACAAATGCATCGGTGTCAATGCGGTGCACCTCTGCCACATAATCAACGGGCTTGAGGATACTCTGATAGCCAATGTACAGACCAGAGCGCTCGGCTGCGGGTTTATCTGCTTGGGCGTATCGATACGCTCGGTCCGTGTAGCTAGCGTACAATGCCTGTTGACTTGCGAGAGTCGAATCTGGATCGTTCTGGTAGATGCCCCTGAGCACTGTGAGGACTTCACGCCAACTCTCATACGGCTTTCGAGGTCCAGTGGGCATCCAGTCCAATGGAGGCCCTGACTTTTGCACAACGTTTACCGCTAGTGTGCTATTGTCACGCAGCACAAGCAGTCTGGCATTATTCGAGAATTGTGCATCATTTCGAAGCAAAATGAGGGCCTGTGGCGCTGTCATGCCTCCCCACAACGAGACGTCCAGTGGCATGTCGTGCCGACTGACGCGAAGCACTGTATCGAGACGCAGTAGCGTTTCGTTGAGCTGAATCAGACCCTCGCGTTCGGCGACCGCACGATCCGACTCAATCACAGTCCAGTACGAGAGACCATCGGGCAGAGCGAGATGTTGAGCTTCTCGCAGGAAGAAGGTACTCCACGTTTGCGTCACTTTCAATCGCACCACAAGTGCTGTAACCCACGCGCCATCGAGCAGGTACTGTAGTTGGTATTTCCCTGCGTGTACGTGCGGTTGAATAAAGTAGCACTTGAGTTCCGGAGCAACCAATGTCCTTTCTGTGCCATTGTACAAGATCTGTTCAGTGTCGCTGCTACTGCTATTGCTGCTGTTCTCATGCGTCCACCTCCATAGGCTCGGTTGCAAATTGGGCAACACTGCCGCATCTCTCTGCAACAGACGCACCACAGGGGTTCCCTGTCTTGCTGTAAGAGTAATCATAGACCAATAAGATACACGAAAACAAGTGACGATTTTAATAGAAAACAATCTGTACTACTACATGAGGACTGTCTTGCGTTTCATCGAGTCAACGTCACGATCAAAGTTCTTGGTTGGATAAGACCATCCACAATCCATGTTGAGCATAGCGTTGCCCAAACCAGCAAGGCTATGACCGGGCAAGTTAAACTTGCTAAGATCGATGGTGCGGCCATTGCTGCTATACAGCACTCCCTTGTCAGCGTCTTGGAACGCAAAGGCCGTTCGTTTGATCTTCTCATCGGTGTTGCCAACCAGAGCATTGATGATCGGATCGCCCGTGTGGACCGGCGTCGCGCCTGCACCTTGTGCCACAGGAATTGCAACGCTGCCGCTTGCCACGCTTGCCACTGGCACAGCTACAGGAGCTCCTCCAGTGCTCATGCTGCCAGGTGCACCTGTTCTTGCGCCATTCTGACGATTCAGAGCTGGCCACTGAAACATGGGTTTACCATTGACAAGACCAAAGCTCGCCGGTGAAATGCCACCCGATTCACGGCTCATCAAACGAGCACGAAGATCAGCAATCGCCGGATCGTTCTTGGCGAGTTCCTGAGCCTGCTCCGCGTTGCGAGGCAGGTTTTGTGAGTTGACGCTGGGAGTGGACTTGGCTGCTGCTTGTTGCGGTTGTTGCTGCTGCTGATGTGCCTGGGGAAGCTCGCTTGGACGAAGTCGCTTGGCATTGACGAGTTCCTGCAGTCCCTTGTCGTACTCGACCAGTTTGGCTTCCTTCTCCTGCAGAAGCTTCTTGCTGTCAGCAAGTTTCTTGAGCGCGGTCAGCTGAGAATTGTAAAACACCGAGGCGTTTTCGTCGTTGAAAATGGCTTCGTACTGACGCTTGATTTCTTCGTTCTCCATGTCGATTCCAATATCAGCAAAGTGCTCCTTCAGAGCCATGAAATCGTTTTTCTTCTGCTCTGCCTGCTGAGCACGCGCCGCCGCTTCCTTGGCTTTGCGCTCCGCCTCTTGCACCTTTTTTTCTTCTTCGTAGCGCTTGTTGGCCTGTTCGGCCTCCATACGTGCTTGTTTCTCGCGTTCGAGCTCTGCCATCAATTTCACCATCTCGATACTGAGACCACTAGTGGAAGACGGAGCAGCAGCAGCAGCTGGCGTCGCCGCTGGAGGGGCAGCAGCGGTAGTGTTTGAAACTCCCTCCATAGGAGCGGCAGTGTTGTTAGTAGTAGCAGTAGCCATAGTTTTTTCAGAAAGTGGTGGAAACGAAAACTGCCGCTGTCGATGTTGACCTGTTTCGCGGTGCCTTTTTGTACTTCCAGAAACTAGATCCGCCAAAGGAACAGAAACGTGCATTTCACTCCGGTCATGTTCTCCCTGACACACCAGAATATCCGCGTCTTTGTGATGAGCGTTTCGATGAAAACTGACTTCTTGAAGTCGAGTGCCAGTTTTGACCTTCTTGACAGGATCAAATGTAGTGATGTAACGCAGCGAGAGACCGAGCTTTTTCAGTTGCTTTCTCGCAGCCTCTGGATCCGAGATACTCAGCTTCGACCACTCTCGAATCATATTCACCAATTCGGGTTTCGTGTCAGACTTGAGTTGCGCTCCCAACGCCAACCACTCCTTGCCTTTGTGATTCCGAACAAAGGTTCGCGTGACTCGACCGAGATCGTGATCGCCGTGCTCAAAATCGATCAACGCACCAATGACCCACTCGCCCTTTAGCCATCTGTTCTTTGTGAAGCCAAGTGTGTCGTTGTCTTGTTCATCTGGTATCGGTATATCAGCAACGCCTTCAAAGTAGTACCCGTTGCTGGTACTACTATCGCTCTCTAACATACTCTACTAGCCACAGTAGAAAATTGGCTCTATTCGAGTTGTTTTTTTAAATGAATCTACTAGACACGTGGACACATAAATACTTTGCATGATCAGTTGTTTTTGCCATTCACTCGGTCCACACACCACCACAGCGCTGCGCTTGTCTGGCTCCGCTATAGTTGGGAACCAAAAAAAAAGTGAGCTTCATCCGTTCACGATACCACAGATAAAAGGCACATAGCGTCTCTCTTTTTTTTTCGAATTGCGTCGCTTCGCTAAAAGAGGAAACAACAGAAAAAAAAAAGAACCCCCTCCCATAACCTTAATAGTGTTCCACTGGCTACTCAACAGCAGCAGAAAAAGAATCCTATCTTTGCCGCTAATAGTGTCTCGGCTTATATTCAAAGCACAATTGGAAAATACTACCCCGGCGTCGAAGACTTTCATCGCAAACTATCACTCAATATGTCGTCATCACGCAATAGCGATACCGAAATGAAAAACGATCCCATCGAAGACATGCCCGATGCCGCTGCCCCGGCCCCTGCCGCCACCACCACGAAGAAGAAACCTCCGGCGAAGAAGAAGATCACCGACGTTCTCACTGAAGATCTCAAGCAATTACGAACCAACGTGCGAAAGCACTATCCCGCAGGCTCGATTCCTACTGAAACGCCCAGCCTCGACGAGATTGTTCAAGTGCGCAAGTACTACAAAGACCTCGCCAAGGTCGGCGTGCGCAAACTCTCTGAGGCTACCGGTGCGGGTCTGAAAGTGGTTCAATCGGCAACCTACTCAAAGGAAGAAAAAGTTACCATTGCAAACGCTGTCGCTGCCATCAAGAGCCATCAAGCTTCCTCTGCCGCCGAGGGCAGCAAGGGCAAGTCGTCGCGTAAAGAGGTTGCCGACAAGGACCTCTATCAGCACAACCACTTTTTCATTCTCATCGATCCGAAAACCGGTCTCGATCAATTTGCGTTGGATGGACGTCTGTTCAATCACCTCATGCCCAAGAACGCAGGCGACAAGTACGACAATTCCACCGAACCGGTACTCGTGAAACCCGCCACTACGCACATGAAACAACTCCAGTGCTTCAAGAAGCTGCTCGGCGTGCCCAAGAAGGACATTGTACAAGAGTACACTGGTCTTGTGCCCAAGGAGGTTCTGTACTCGCTGCTCAAGGGACCGACCAAGGAGCGCAAGAAGAAGGACGACGCAGATGAAAGCGGCGGAGACGATGACGAGAACGAAGACGATAACGAGGCACCCGCTGCCGAGGCAAATGACGACGCTGCTGTTACTGCCCCGAAAACGGCTCCGCGTGGCACAGCTCTTTCTGGTGCCGCTCGAAGCGACAAGTCAAAGATCCTCTCTGCCGAAGACGCCAAGGAACTGCTGGCAAAAATAAGCAGCAGCACTGCCCCCATCGCCTCGGAAGATGACAAGTCTCCTCTTTCTACCTTCCAGACCTTTATTGAGAATGAGAACCTGCTCGATACGAGTTTTGCCGAGTCGGTGGTTCGCTACTTTTTCGTGCCAAAGGATCCCTCGCCGGATAACATGCTGAAAAAGTTTAGAATCTTTCAGCGCTATGCCGCCGAAGCGTTGGAGATGAACGTCGAAGACGAAACAGTCAAGTCGATCGCGTCGCTATGTGTTCCCGGCACCGAGAAACCCGCCAACCTGCAAAAGGAAACCTGGGACAACAATCCTTTGATGGCGCAAGTATTCTTGCCGGTGGCGCTCTCGACTGCAGTCGCGTACCACAAAGTCGTTCAGCCAGGGCTATTGAAGATTGTCGAGGAGGAACAGTCCAACTTTCGACACACGGTGCGCGAGCGATTCGAGGCGTTTGTGGCTCGCACAAACGAATCGATCAAGAAGGCAGAAGAGGAGACGGCGATAGTTCGCGCATCACACGAGCAAATCGAATCCAAGTTGCATTCGCTCGTGGCGGAGAATGAAAAGAAGTGCAAAAACTATGAGGCCACCATCGAGCTGCTACGGAGAGAGACGGACAAACTTCGCGCAACAGCAGCAACGGCATCCAGTAGCAAAAAGCGACCCGCTGCTGCTGCAGCCGATCAGGAGGAGAATGGCAAAGGAGGAGGAAACTCTTCACAGGAGGATGACGACGACGACAATGACTTTGAAAAGAAACAGAAGAAACCCGCTCCGCCAAGCGCAAAGAAGACCGCAGTGGAGTCACCTCAGAGTGCGAAACCTATTGCGAAGCCACTGCCAAAACCCACACCCGCTCCGCAGCTAAAGCCAAGCAACAAGCCGCCGAGCAAGCCCGGCGCCAAGCCTCTGCCACAGCCTGCCAAGCCATCAGCTAAACCCACTGCTCTGGTCGCTGATGATGAATTCCCAGATGATTAAAAAAATAATACCAAGTTTAATGTGATCTATTTTACTATAAGAATTAAAATTATAAAACTAGCGATTACAAGGCGGTGAGTTTGTGGCGACGAAAAAAATGATCGATGCTCTTCAGAGAGACTTTGCGTTGTTTGAAGAGTTACGGAAAAATGGCACCATCAACGCGCATACCTCTGTCAATAACGCGTCTGTCGAGGAAGCACAGCTAAAGGTTGAAAAGCGATACGTAAAGTACGTAGTCGTTCTGAATCGCCTTGCTGCCGAGAAACCTGATTTTTGCTCGTTGGTGGATCAGTATGTTTTACTGCGAAGAGTCAAGAAGCAGCTTTTTACGCATTACAATCACAACTGCAGTCGAACGTGCAAGTGGGAGAATGTTGAACGTGGCACACCAGTGTACGATCCGTTTGTACCCGAAGCGGTGCGTGCGAAACATGCTGCAAGTGGCATGGTCTTTGTTTGTCTACTCTCTGGCAAAGAGCACATTTGCGGAAAGGATCGTTGTCGGCGCTACAGTCGTCAGAGTCACGGAGAAGTCTCTTGTGAGATTTCCGGGCTATCGTTTGACTCGGTAGTGACAACAGTTTATGCACGATCCAAAAACCATATCCAACAGCAGCAAGCAGAGCACAACGGAGACGGCTTGGAGGATGATGGCGGAGGAGGAGCGGCGGATGAATACATAGAGATTGCGGAACCAGTGGAGCTCTTTGCTTCCACCGCCGGGCAAGACGAATCGTCCATTGCAACCTTGCTCACAAACGATGATCCCGAAATCAGCGAGAAGCTCAGCAAGACGACGGAGACGGCAAGCGGACCTCAAGAAGAACGAAAACGAAAGCTACTCCAACGCGCTGCCCTTGCGGCGAGCTTGACGCTCGGGATCGAAGACCGCTCTGGAGATGCAGAGAAGAAACGAAAACCCAATCCGCCCGTTAAAAAACGAACCAAGAGACCACGAAATCACCAGATCGAAGACCGCTCTGGTGATGCTGGTGCCTCGGAGACACAAGTCGTGCTAGAACACGATGCAAAAACTCTTCAGGAATACCAGCGTGCTTTTCTGATGGGTCAAGCGCAGTCATTCGCGGGCGCTGTACAAAGAAATCCTAGGCAAGAGCGAGACCGTCTGGATCGCCAGAATTATGGACGTGATGTGATTGTCAGTTCATTTTACGACATCAAAGAAAACTATCGCAAACTGGTCAACGACATGTATCACGAGGTGCTAGGAGGTCCCAAGTCGGAAGATACGTTCAACGCCGCTCATCAGAAGGCAATCGAAAGCGCCGAAGCGCTCGCGGATCGATACGTTTCGAGTATGCTAACGGCGTCTCGCATTCCGGACCGTTCGCGCGTCTACGAAATCTACATGCGTTTTCTGTATCCTCTTTTGGGTCAGACATTCTCGCGTGCATTTGGCCAGGACTCAGACGTGGCAGCACGCGAGTACTTTGCCGAGGCAATATTGAAAGTGTGGAAGATTATCGATTGCACTCCACAACTGGGAAATTTAACGCCAACAACAACCAGTGGTGGCGCTGCTACTTCTGCCAATCGTAACTCCTCAACAACAAAAACAACATCGCACAAAAAGGCACGCATTCAACTCCGAACTGTTGCGCTTGCTATACTATACAAGCTGCGCGATGGCATATTCACTATGGTGGACTATGATCCCGAAACGAACCGAGCGCTCTCGAAACACCAGGCTCAAATCAGTACCAAACCACTAAAGACAGAGCGTTTGTGCTTCATACCACCACACGAGTACCTTGATCGACTTCCCAATGAAAATCAGCTCTCGCGCATGAAACTGAAAACCGTAGATTCAAGTGTCTATGTCACAGGACGCAACATCTGCAACTGCTATACCTCGTTGCTGTTGTACGGATTACCTATGGATTGTGTACGGCAGTATCAGCTCGCTGCCCACATGCCTATTCGTTTTGTGAATGACCAAGTGCTGGAAATTTCACAAGAGATTGCAGCTGAATGCAAAAAAGATCTCAAAAACAACAAGATAGTCACTTGATAATCAACTGTTAAAGTGTAAAATAAAAAGTTTGATCCTTCTTTTTAATTCTTAAGCATAGAGAGTATCTCCTCGCCCCTCAGTGATGACGAATCATGATGTGGATGCGTGGTATTGCTTTATGATTATTGGTCGAAGGCCTGATGATGATGGCGGCGATGAGGATGCAGGCGACGATTATGAAAATAAAAAACAACAGAAGCTATTTTCGTTGTCTCACTATGCACAACAACAACAACAGCAACAAAACAAACGCCAGAAATCACTGGTTTCAACATCAGCAGAACGCGCTACTGGCACTGAACAAAAACAACCGCGTACCTATATTTATCTCGCAAGAAATCCTCAACAGATTGTAGACAACCTGAACAACGGCGAATCGATTCGAGAAGAGGACGGAGTGGAACTTACGGTCGAGTTAGCAAATGTGCTGAATGAAAAGAGGAAGCTCAATGGCATTTCCTCGCCCAGTGGAAGCAGTACATGCGTAGCCATTGCGACTTCATCATCTTTTGCTTCCGTTTACTCGCTCGCAGCAAGAGGCACGGCATCAAACACTGCTGATGCTGCCGCCGCTCAGTCATTAGACTATGTGGGGCGCTCAGTACCATTTGTGCTACCCGCGCCAGAGAGTATCGTTTTGCCTCCGCTGTGTATTTCTCGTCTCAGTCATCCGACTCTGGCTGTAGATCAATTGGAAACCATTCATATTGCTCGGGAATTGGAATACGCAAATGCATCTGTAGAGGAAATTCGTCAGAGACTGTTTGCGTCGGATCAATATCTACAACAACAATACTACCAGCAACAACAACGAAAACGCTACCAATCGTTTGATGCACCGACGACCACTACAACGGCAATAGCAGGGACTGCGGTCAGCGTATCGGAAGATATCACCGCCGCCACCGTCACGGTTGTAACAAAAACAAAAAAAGAAACGCAGCGTAAATCCAATGATGCATCCAAGCCGCAGCAGCATCATCACCATCACCATGGCAATTTGAGCTATAAACTAGGCATGGTAGTAGGTCCTCTGTTGCTACGGAAATCTGCACGTTTGTTTGCGACACTTTGGGGTATCAAGAGCCGAGGTCAGGTATCAAGGGCATCACTCGGAGAGGACCTCGCCGGATGGATGGCTTTGGATATGTTTGCTGATCTTACCCTGATTCTGAGCGGCGATCGTCCGTTGCAATATCACGCCCTGCTACAAAGTGTACATGGCGATGTATGGCTTGTTGAGCTGTCCAAGAAAGAACAACTGCAGCAAAGACTAGCAGTATTGTAATTTATAAAAAAAAAAGAAATTTATTTCTTCTTTTTCTCTTTTTCTTCGATTAATGACAAGCTGTGCATCCGACTCCAGCAGTAGTAATGCGTGTGATAACACATGCGCGTCGTGTCTTTTTTTGGCTGCTCCTTGGAAAAGACAACATACACAAACAAAGGAATTACAGTGAGGTACACTTGAGTAACAAACTGATCCGTGTTATGTATGTTGTCATAGTAGCGCAAGGTGTGCGGATGCATAACTTCCTTCCACTCCTCCTCTGTTCGCATTGCCTTGCTCATTCGCCAAGAGTTGCAGTTGTTCTCGAGAGATTGCACGCTGCGAGGTAGGCATGCGCCACCCTCGTCTGAGGCAAAGTACCGTAGGAAAAAAGTAGGATCGTTTTTGGCGGTGATTTGCTTCACAAAGTTGTCTGGTGCCACATCACCGCCAAACTCCTCCAGTGGATCAAGTGGAAATTGTTTGGCGAGATCTTCTTCTGTATAGCTAGCTTCAGCGGCGCTATCTGGTATGATATCGACCGAGTAGCCTTTCTCGCCTCGCAGGCGCAGTTGCTCTGCGGTGCGCTTGGCAGCCTCGCGCGCTTCATCGTCACGCATCTCCTTTTCCAGTTCACGCTCGAGCCGCTCTTGCTCTTTCTCGGTGATATGCTCATAGGCATCTTCTAGATCCTGTAGGGTGTAGCGCGACAGTTCTACTTCCGGGATCGCTTCCTCGCTGTTTTCATACTTGTTTGCAGCGTCCAGATAGCTCTGGGTGGGCGCTTCACTGGGCAGTCGTCGCTTCATATTCTCGCTGTACATTAGTACTTTGATTTGGTTCATAAATAGTCTGCATTTACAGAATAATAGGCGAGCGCAAAAAAGAGGTTTTTTTTCCTTTTGATGTCTAACCAAGGTTATACTCGTGCCCCGGCTACGCCTCCATTTCAACCCTCACCTCGAACGCCTCAGAGTGCCGCCGAGCAACAAAGAGAAGCTACAGAAAAGATTCGCCGTGCGCTCGAGGAACGCACTGATAAGCTATCTGATACGGGCTACACACACGAGAGAATAGAAGAAAATGCATTTCAATTGCGCAGCGGGGCCGCATCGCTTGCAGAACGCAAACAACAAGAGGCGATGGATTGGTCTTGGTGTTTCTGTTGCTTTGGCGGCAACACGATGGGACAAGAAGAATACGATGATGTACCAGATTGATGTATTTTTTTTTCCTTCTCAATCTACATGATTTACACTATCCAACTTGAATTGAGGAACAATATTTTTGTTGAACATAGAAATCATCTGTTAATTCTTTCTTCAATACTGCGCAACTGCCTCTCAAATCCTGGATTCGGATTGGCTTCAGGTCGAGTCTTGCAAATCTGCGCCAGTGCCTCGTCGTACTTGTAACGATACCTGATCATCAGGTATGCAATGAGCATCGATACACTACGCGATATGCCCGCGTGACAATGAACCAATAGTCGCACATTATTGTTGAGCGGCAGTAATGCCAACTGCACAAATCCAAGAAATTGTACCAATGCATCTCCAAGCGATTGGCTTGGTTCGTCGCGGATCTTTACGTGCCCGTAGGTGATGTGTGGAATGGGATGCTCAGCAGGACCAATCAATGAAAAAATGTGTGTTATTTTGAGTTTTTCAATTGCATCTTGGTTTTGACTCGCTCGCTTCGATCCAACAAATAGCCATCCGTAGTATACATCAATTGGAATGTCGTCTGCTTCTCGGTCCTCTGACTGCTGAACCAGTCTGGTATGTAAAGGCTGTCGTGGAAAGGCAGACATTTTTGAGTTCACTAATGGCCTACTATGAGATGGGTTATACCAACGCGCAGCTTCGTGAGCTGTTTGAAAAAGAGCATCAGCAACTATCACAGACAGAGTTCTATGCGCGTTTTGGGAAACCGCAGTTTTCCGACCCGCAAAAACCTCCTTACCGATTCTTGTTGGATGACAGCACGGGCTCTAGTATGCCAAGTTATAACGAGCTGCGTCGACCCAACTTTGTGGATATTCAGGAACGACAGTATACGCTCAAGTCACCAGACTCTGACCGCACGTTGGCTTTTGTACGTCTAAACAAGGGCATCACCAAGCGCGAAAATAGTCAACAAGTTGCATTCTCGGAGCGCCAAGACTTTCCTCGTCCCGGAGAGACGATCGAATGGTCGGACGGTACTATCACGCATCAACTTACAGTCAAGCGCGTTGTAGAGCAACGCCTCGCCACCGCGCTCATCGAGTTTCAGGATGCCATACCTCTCTCCACGGCAGAACAACAAATCGATCCGGCGAAAGAACAGCAACGATTGGAGCGAAAGATTGCTAGCTACAAAAGAAAGTTCAAAATAGAAGAAGGCCAAGAGTTTCTGTCGCCAGAGAGCGCCGAATTGGTCACACGCGCTCCAAGAGCGAAAAAAGACACAGCAGACCCATATCGTCTGCCTAAGATTAAGAACATAAAAAGACTTTAAAAACAGTAATTCTTTTTTTTCGTGTAAAGAGAAATATGGAACTTCCACTTCCCGATCTACCGCCGACACTCGAAGCACAAGCCAAACTATGTGCCAAGAAACACACGGCAGAAGAGTGCCAAGTGCTGAAAAATCAATGGTCCATGGCGGGGATGTTTACCATACTGGCGCTGATGTTTGGTCGCTACTTGCTGTTCGAAGGCAACTTAAAGAACGTGCTTGCATTGTCTGGGATCTTATTTTTATTGTTCTGTGCCATGCAGATTGCAATGTACGCAGCAGCGATCAAGATTGCAGCAAAACAGCAGCAGCAACAACAACAACAAGAAAAATAAAAAAAAGTTACAACCAATAGGTAAATGAAACTGTCTTTGTTTGCATGTTTGTATCAATTGCCACTCGAGCACGAAGTTGCTTGTACTGCGTTACACCCTTTCGTTCCAGTTCACTGCTGATATCTTCGGCCAGAGCGTTCATGTGTGTCTGGATTTGTCCCTCAAAGCCCTCCATGTCGAGTTCAATGATCGCACCAAATCGTTCAGTAGGCTCTTGGAATGGGTAGACTTCATGCTTATCATAGTCTTCTGCGAGTAAAGTTCGTAACTGTCCCACAAACAGCATCTCCTCGGTGGGAATCGGCGGTAAAGGCGGCACAGTAGTTTCTTTGTGAGACTGTAGAACTGGCATTCTGGTTGGTTGTTTATTAAACAAAGAGCTACTTTATTCAAGCACTTTTAATATTTTTGGGTTCACAAATCTCTAAGCTTGGCAGGTGTAGTTTCCACAGCCAGGAGTAGTGGCGCAATTGAGCGAGTTGAACGTGCCGATGTACTGCGAGCACTCATCGGTCGAGCAGCGGCAATTGTCCTGAGCGCACGAGGTGTATGAGGGAAAGTTGCGGCAGTAGCAACGATCGGTCACCTCGTTAGTGACAGGGTCGACGCAATAACCCTGCCAACCGCAGGCGTCAATCTGAGGGTCAGCCAGAATGCCGTTGCAGCAGCGACCAATCAACGCAGCATAGTGAACGCATGTCTGTGGGCAAGTGGGAGCAGGAGTGGTGGTAGCAGGAGCAGGTGTGGTGGGTGCTTGAGTAGTCTTCTTCTGCGCAGATACGCAGACTGCAGACATGAGAACTGCGACCAAAGAGGGCAAAGTAACGATGCATTTTTTTGAGCACACAGGGGGAGGGTGCGCTTAGACTTGCAGAAAAAGCAGAGCTTTTTGTTCCTGTACTGCTGCTTAACGTTGCGCCCATCTTCCCTATATGGTGAATTTTTTTACAGGAATCCGGAAAGCATTACAGCAACAGAAATCAACAATGATAGGCTCAGATGGCATTGTGTCGCTGTAGATCGCCTTGTTGTGGTTGGTTTTGGAGTGGCGGTCATTGATGGCGTCGTTGTTGTGACGGTAGTGGGCGATGGAGGCAAAACTGTGGTGCTGCTACTCGGCAGTGAAGTTGCTACAAACAACAAAAGATTGGGCGAACCCACCCCGATGCTTGCTGTATTCAATACGCCCGCAGTAGCTCTTGATTTCAGTTCGGATGTCACAAGCGCAGGCGAGCTAATCATAGAATCAGCGAGCATCAGCGCCACCGCACCAGAAACGAATCCTGCGGCCATACTCGTGCCCGAGAGTGTTGCGCTGCCACCGAGAAGCCACGCAGACTCAATGTCGACTCCTGGTGCAAATAGCGTAACGCAGCTTCCATAGTTTGAGAATGAAGGTTTGTTGTCGGTGATGGACGAGGCGCCGATTGAGTTGACACCGACGCTCGCTGAAGGATAATTGAAGCATGCATTGGAGCCAGAGTTTCCACTGGCGGCTTGCACAGAGAATCCCTTTGTAATCAGTTGTTGAATGACAAAGTCAATCGTCGGATCGTAACTGCCGTACGCTAGCGAGAGATTTATCACATCCTTTCCCGTGGTTGGAGCATTGTCTCGAATCCAAGCCAGCCCAACAGCGAGATCAAACAGGCTACCGCTTCCTGAGCAGTCCAAAACTCGAACCGAGTGCACAATTGCCTCTGGAGCAACTCCAAATGTCGTGCCGGCTGCACTAGCGGCCACATGCGTGCCGTGTCCATAGCAATCATCATACGAATCACTGTATGCAGTGTAGTCCCATCTCACGCGCCCTGCAAGGTCTGGATGCATCGAAACGCCAGTGTCTACCACCCAGATGTGCGAACCGTTACCGCGTTTGCTCTCCACTGGCAATTGATACAATCCAGAGAGTGGCAGATTGCGCTGAGAGATTCTCTGTAAAGCCCATCCGGCGGTAGCAACTGAAACGCGTGCATTAGGTGTGGTTTGAACTCTTGTAGCAGATACAGGCACGGATTCGCTCGTGGCAAACGAAGCAACAGCGAGGGGAGCGCCTGATAACAGCAGGATGGCCATTCGTGCTTGGCTCGAGTAACTCACTCGCAGCAGGCTGGCTCCGTAGCTCGAGATCTCCTCGGCAGACGGTAGGTCTTGTTCGTTTACTGCGTGAATGGCCATGACCCATTCATTCGAAATGTATTTGCTCTGTTGCTGCTGCTGTTGATCTGTAACAAACGCCCCGCACAGAACACCAAAAACCAGAAGAAGAAGCACAGGCCACAGCCCGCGATACATACGATTGATGTTATTTCTGTTGGTATATCAATGCCCTTTGGGGGTTTTGATTTTTACTATAGACGTTTTGCCTTTTGTAAGCACGATGGGTGCTGTCACGATTGTTCTTTCGTCTATTCTCTGTCTTTTTGCTGTCTATCAGCTCATCTATTTTCGTGTGGCTTATCTCGAACGACAAGCGGATCACAGCGACCGCAATGAGTTTCTCAATGACCCCAAAGTGTACCGCATGCCTTTTCTTGCCGAAATTATCAAAGAAAGCATGCGAATCAAGAGCGAGGGTGTCGCTATGCCTGCGTTTGCGCGCTGGATCGAACAGACCTATTGGTACCGCATGCTGACCCTCAGTAGCACAAACCTCCAAATCGGCGCCGGTGTTCTGCTTGTCATTGCCATGTATCTTTTCTATCGCTTTATGCTCGAAAAGTACCAGACCGATCGCTTGGAGGAACGTGCTTCACGTCTTGCTAGCGCTATGAACGAACAGAATACCTTCCTGCAGCAGGTGCGCGACGCCGAAGCTCTCGCCGCTCACAAACGCTACACAAAGCAGCAACAGAAGCAGTATTCCGATGAGATTCCCACTGGCTTTGGGGCAGCAACAACAACAACTCCAAAATCAAAGAAAGTTTCTGCGCCCGCAGAAAGAGAAGAGCAAAAGCAACTTCATGTAGAGTGAAATTTTCTTTACAATTGTAAAAGCTTCTGAACAATTTCTTGAGCTATATCCTGTACAGCTTGAGGGTACTTTGATTTCAGCCATTGAATGTACTCTTGGAACGCAGGGTCGTAATCGGCATCGTAACCTCGATAGGGCTTTTCGTTTGGCACCATCATGGTTTTAGCTGGTATGCGCTTCTTTCCCTTGCGAACCTCTGGTGTAACTTCAACCAGGATCTCTGCTGGGGCGTCGTCCTTCCAAAGCTCGCTGATTTTCGCCTCTATCTCCGCCTTTGCTTCGGCCTGCTTTTGCTTAGCCAGTGAGAGATACTTTGAGAAGAATAGTGCAATCTTGAAGCGAGTTGGAACATCGACGTCCTTGAATTTCGCGTCTCTTCCGACGGCCGCTTCCTCCGAGTCGACCTTCAGGCCACAGAAGGCAACCTTGGCAATCAGCTCCATGCACTCGTCAAACATTCGTGTCCAATAGAAAGCGGAAGCGGCATCTGCTACGAATTGGATTGCTTCTTCAAAACTTTTGTGGTGCTGAATCGAAAGGAAGCTCTTTGGCGCCAGATGCATACAGTGATCGCTGATAGAACGATTGCATGCTACTCGAATGTGACTACGCATGAGACGACTTTCGATAGGGCGATCTTCTTCGGTGCAGTTGAACGAAATCGGAGGAGCGCATTCATTTCCAATCATCTTTAGCATTGCCACGTGAAGCAGCAAAGAATTTCTATGTGCTGTAACAAGCTGTTCACGAGGCGGCAGAGTGGAAACGGCTTCCTCCTGGCGGTTGACAACAAAGCAAAACGGATCGTACAAGGCAGAGAGTTGCTCAGGCAAGAGTTCAGTCACGTTTCGAACCGAGAAGAACCATTCCTTCAGTGTGTCAAGCACACGCTGATTGAACATCTCAAGCAACTTGGGAGCATCTGGGGCATCTCCAAAAAAGCAGGCGCCGCCGATCGCTGCACACGCTCCGCCTCGCTTGAGCAAGTAGTTGATACCCATGGAGGCGGGTAGGCGTGCCTCAACGAGAATCGCACAGTGCACCGAGCGGGCACTCGGAACCACAAATTCGTTATCAAACTCGGTGTTGAGATAACCGGGAATGTCGATGAGAACGATCCCTGACCGGAGCAACTCGATAGGAGCGGTGATCATGGCCTTCTTGGCAAAGGGATGCAGCACTGAGGGTGTCGCTGGCGCACTATCGTTGCTCTTTGATCGCTTCGACAAGCTATCCATCAGTTTCTTGTCTCGGGCTTGTTCTTGGTAGACGTTGAGGTGCTTTAGCGCAGAGAGAATCGATTCGGCGTCACTGACAGGAGGAATCCACGCAGACGCTTCCGGAGGATCTGTTTTCAGAGTCCAGTTAGGACCATAGCTCACTTCAACAGGCCATTGAGTCGAGTCGCCGATTGCGAGCCCGGAGGGCACGAGTTTGCAACCAAGCAGGCGATTCACCAGATTACTCTTTCCGTTTCCGCGTAGCCCAAGCAAGCCAATGCGAATCGGTTCATCGGCTTGCACAAAGCGGTTGTAAGATCTCACAGCTTCGAGCAAAGAACTTGATGGAGAAGAAGAAGAAAAGCTCTCCTCATTCAACAACAGCCCATCGGGTTGGAAGTGCGCGGCAAGATACTGCTTGGGAGCGAGACGAGAGGGGTTGGTGTCCATGGGAAGAATGAACTTCTGCTACAGTGGCGCGTCTATTTATGCAGTTCGTGCGATTTCTACTAGCGCTAGTAGAAAAATTTGAATTTCTTTTTTTTTTATCAAAAAAATCACTAGAAGGATACAATAACGCAAATTTCATCTTTGTGGATTGTCTTGGGCGGTTGTAATCTGGTTTTGTTTTTTCTTTCGTAGCAGTAACCGTTGATGTCGATTGGATGGGTCCATTCTTCAAACTTGAACGTTACGCAGTCTGGAAAATCGTAGAATTCCACTCCATCTTTTTGTGATGAACCGCCAGACGCAATATAAAGTGCATCGCCTACGGTCTCTGCTGTACCGCATTCCCTCACGTCTGTGACACGGATACAGTCACCCATGTTGCAACCGCAGTAAGAGATAAGGAAGATTCTCGTTCTTTTCTTGTGGAGCGGCAGAGAGTAAAGCCACTTGTAAGCTTGTTTAGCCGTAACCGCATCTCCTGCTCCTCCTTGTACTTCCGCGATCATTCCACGCGGACCCGAGCCAGTAATAGCGCACAATAACTCTAGTTCTTTGACAAGCGATAACACAATGGATTCTGCTCCGTGGTGCCAACTGTGTTTAATCAATTGATTTCCACGAACCAATAGCTCAATTGTTTTATTTTCGGTTTCATTTGTTGGATACTTGGGTCTTATTTTCACAATACAAGTTGATTGCATGTTTCTTTTTTTTTTGTTTTATTCGATAGGATTCGGCTTCTGTACATTCGCACTTTTAATGCTGAATAAAAAGTAGTTTTTTTCAACGGTGCGAGTTCGATGATGTGAAACTTGCCAAGTCTGTTGCGTAAACATTTTAGGGTAAAAATAGAAAATTGTTTACAGGGGTCCGAAAAATCGACACTCCGTAAACATTAGACCTGTCGGCTGTCGACACCTGAAAAGCTTTCATAAGGTTTCACACTAAAGTTTACGTAGTGGTTTACCGATACGTACTGATTTGTTTTTTTTCTTTATACAATTGGAATTAAAAAGAAAGATTCAAGAAAGAAATTATTGATAAACATTGTGCGCGTGGTGTCATTATGAGGCGACAGCGAACACAAAATGGAGCAGAGTGGTGTGAAGAAGTATGCACTGAACAATGCAACAAACTTGGAGAGTACTGTTTGGCGCCTTTTGAAAGAGCCATGCGCCGTCTTGTTTCTTGGACAGAAAAATTCATTGAATTAAGTTTCTGTGGCAAGTTTTTCTTTATGATGGCACTCTTATGTGGATTTCCATTTTTCATCGTACTTCTCTGTGTTCCTCAGATCGGTGTCCTGGCATTCTTGATCATTTTCTCGGTCACTGGAATTATGTCACTAGCGATAAGTTTTCTTGTCAGTCAAGTACCGTGGAGGAGGACGACGACAACAGAAAACAATGATGTCCTCTACGAAGACGAAGAGACGTCTCGAAGATCGTTTGTCGAATCTTCTCCTGTTCGTGTATCTCATCGAAGTTAAAACACAGAAAAGAGTTCCAATGTGTGGACTTTTGCCGCATAATTAAAAAAAAGTTATCCTTGCCACAAGGACCACTTATCGTGATGTGTCTTCGTTGTGTAAACTTTAGTGTGAAACCTTATGAAAGCTTTTCAGGTGTCGACAGCCGACGGGTCTAATGTTTACGGAGTGTCGATTTTTTGGACCCCTGTAAACAATTTTCTATTTTTACCCTGAAATGTT